>ERZ1034992.26-NODE-26-length-117153-cov-8.403764_pt1 | contig 117153 bp, 172 predicted proteins | sample MGYA00520695_ERZ1034992 | MGnify/ENA primary metagenome ERZ1034992 (study PRJEB33766, sample SAMN09781778) | gut metagenome | biome: gut microbiome | host: Homo sapiens | place: Madagascar | study: EMG produced TPA metagenomics assembly of the PRJNA485056 data...
GATTGTCAACAAAAAATCTTGCTACCCAAAGGGGGGAGACAGCCGGACAGCGGCGGAACTGTCTCCGCCCTCTGCCCTGTCCGCCGTCTGTCCGTCTCCGCCCTCTGCCCTGTCCGCTATCTGTCCGTCTGTCTATGGCGTGTTTCCACGGTTTACGTCATAGGGGGGCATTTACACCTTGTACAGCCACGCCAGACCGTGACACAGATGGTGTCATTACATCATATCCTCAATTCCCAAAATCCCCTCGATAATAAACTCAGAAATCATCACACGTTAGATCACCACTTCCCTGCCAAAATAATCGTAAGGCGGTTTCGTAGAAGCTGTAGAGCAAGAAAGATAGAGGCTGCAAAGGTTACTATTCTGAAAAATATCTCGTCAAGAGTAAATTTGCAAAAATGTTTACAAAGTCTTGATATTCACACAAATTTAACAAGTTTTTGCCGATTTTAGTTGCAAATCACTTTCCTTTTGTACCGTTTTGTGGTATAATCCAAGTATAGAAAAACAGGAAAACAGACCGAAATGATTAGTGGAAAGGAGCTTATACATGGTCGTTCAGTTCCCACAAAACACGGTGAGCAACACCGAAACAGAGACAGTCACAGTAAGTACGAAACAAGCACCTCAGATTGTCCACTCCCCTGCTTGTAAGATTGCTCGCCCTGCGTCTGTCCAGATCACTGGCAATGCTTTCGAGGAAGAGGTCCCTGAAAAGAAGAAGGAAGCTGCTGAACCGATCAAGAGCTTGGATGACATCCAATATATCAGCCAGTATCTCATCCAGAATGGTCGCTACCGGGACAATCTTTTGTTCGTAGCTGGCATTAACTTTGGACTACGGTGTGGCGATTTACTGAAACTGAAGGTTGGGCACATTCTGACAGAAGATGGCACAGCTTATCGGGACAAGATCGTTATCCGAGAGCAGAAGACAAAGAAGATCCGAGAAGCCTATTTGAATGATGCTATCTGTGACGCAGCCGATCTTTACTTTGGCTCTGTCGGTATGGTGGATCTCAATGACTACCTGTTTAAGAGCCAGTGCAATCGAGTGAAGAGCAAAGGGACTCCGATGACGGTGCGCAGTGTTGAGCGTCTCCTCAAGGAGATCATCAACGACGAATGCGGTCTGGATGTACACGCCAGTACCCACACGCTCCGAAAGACATTCAGCTATCATATTCTGATGAATGCTCCCGATCGTACCAGAGCCGTCGAGTTCCTGATGAAGATCCTTGGCCACAGCTCCCCCTCCGTCACACTGGCTTATGCAGGTATCACCAAGGAAGAGATTGAACAGAGCTACAAGAACTTGAACCTCGCTAAAGATACTGCCACCTTCCAGTGGTCTCTACGCGGTAAGCTGGTATCATAAGCAACCCGATCATGAGCGTCAGCTCACAGGGATTCATCCTATATAGGCCGCTGAGCCGAAGGCGAAGCAAAATAAAAAACAAAAGACACGTCTGGGCGTGTCGACGCGAGACGTCACCGGGAGGCGAGCAAAAAACGGCGTTACAAACGCGACGCCCCACTCGACCGGCCGGGAACCGGTTTCGGAAGGCCGTCAGCGGCTTATATAGATTTTAAAAAGATTGAACGCAGCGACCTGCGTATCTATAGAGGAGGTGAACAGCCGATGGGCAGTTGAATATGACAGTGGTCCCGTACCAGGCCGGTGGCTGATACCGGACGCTGACGATCCCGATTATTTTGTGGTAAAGGAATACGAATGCCGTCGTGAGGTAAGCGGTATCCGGGAGGGTGGCTCATCCCCTCCAACATCCCGACGAGTGTGCACCTTGGAAACTGAATATACCCAAGAAAAATACCATTGCAAAAGGCATTCTGCTCACCCCAGGGTGAGCAAAACTTTCAAAAAACCCTGATTTTTCAATGGGTTCAGAGGCTGTCTCTATAAAAGAATATATTAGGATAGCTATCATCGCAACAGAGCTAAGAACGAGAGGTCTCTTTAAAAAGCTGTGTAGCTTCGCTACGATGATACAACCTGGCCCGAAAAGGTGAGCAAGTCTGCTGCCACAAGGGTTTCGGGGCACGAAAGTGCCTTTTAAATGAAATCCCACATAATGACAAAGGAGGAAACGACCATTATTGTAAAAGTTATCGACGCACCAATGGGCACTGGGAAAACATCAGCCATGATCAACTTCATGAACGAGACCGGTAACCGGCGCCGTTTTATTTTTGTGACTCCGTTTCTTGCGGAGGGACAGCGGGTAATTGATGCCTGCCCGAACCTTCACTTTCAAGATCCGCAAGCTACGCAAATCGGAGATCCGAAAGACAAGAAGGTTAGCAGTAAGCTGATCGACTTCAAGCGATTTCTTAGAAATCGCGACAACATTGTAACCACGCATGCTTTATTCGAGCGGTTCGACCCGGAGGCAATCCAGCTGATAGCCGACGGCGGTTATACAATGGTGATGGATGAGGTCCCAAATGCGGCCAGCAAGGCGGAATTCTCCCCAAAAGATGCCCATAACATTATGGCAACGTATGCCGATATTGATTCGTCAGGGCTGCTCTCTTGGAAAGACACAGAACGCGCATATTGGGGAAAATATGATGATGCCATGAAAATGTGCGAGATTGGCGTTCTGTGGAGATATCGGGACAGCGTGATGCTCAAGATGCTCCCACCCGGTATTTTCGAGGCATTTGACGATGTATATCTAATGACCTATATGTTTGAAGCTCAAATCACATGGGCGTACTTTCGGCTCTTCGGAATTGAGTATGAACATAGGTACGTAGTTGGCAATTCTCCTACAACATATCAGCTAACAGAGGTCCCGCAAGCCTACTATATGCCTGGGCTGACGAAGCTCATCAATATATGCCGAGACCCAAAGTTCAACCTGATAGGCAAAGGGCCGTCCGACCTCTCCGTTGGTTGGTACAACAAGGAAGAAAACAAGCCATTGGTAAAAAAAGTGAAAGATAACGTGTATCGGTATTTTCGCCATACACAGAACGCAACGGCCAACCAAGTGTTATGGGCCAGCTTCCGCCAGAAGCAAAAGCCGAACGAACCTCTCAAAGAGATGCCACCTATTTTTACGCCACATGGATACAGCACCGGATTCTTAGCCTGCAACGCACGAGCCACTAATGCCTATCGAGCGAGAAGCGTTTTAGCATATCCATTGAATCGCTACCTTGCCCCAGAGCTGAAAAATTTCTTTGCAGAGCACGATATCGTTATTGATGAAAAACAATGGGCTTTATCCGAAATGGTGCAATGGATATGGCGTTCTTCCATTCGTGATAACCAATCAATTGAGCTTTACTTACCGAGCAGCCGTATGCGCGAGCTACTGGATAATTGGATCAAACAAACAGACTCAGATGAAAATACCGCAGCCTGATTGAGCGCCCTCTCCGGCTGGGCATGATAATACGCCGATGATCACACAACAGGGCCACAGCGCCCGGAAAGTTTTAAAAAATGACCTATTGTTCTGACTGTTATTGGGCAGAGCAGTGTGGGTGCCCGACCATCACCCGCTGTTCTGACTTCACGCCGCTGACAGACGATGACCCGTCTGCGGAACAGGCGTACTTGGAGGCAGTTAGAGCCGACGCATCTAATATCGCGATGACCACGCCCGACGATTTTGTCGGGGGTGTTTCCTATAAATCTCGAAATACAGCACAGCATCTATACCTTTGATACCGCTGCATTTTACACAGACGAAGAAACGGCATTAGACCATAAGTTACAAGAGCTCCGCAAGCGCATCAATGATGACAAGAGACTCCGCAAAGAAATTGAGAGCCGGGAGCAGGACGAATTAAAACAGCAGGCTAAGGCACGGGGGGAGATTTACAGTCCCCCTGCCCCACTTGACGTACCAGACGCACGTGCCCGCTTGAAGAAGGGCACTTCCACTCGCAAGAAAAGTTCGTATAAGGATGTCCCGACGGAAGAACTGCTGAGGAAACTGCTGTCAGCATCCGACATCAAGGAGATTAACAAAGAGATCCGTAATGTGAAGCAACAGCTAAAGGATACTATCGACGCCAACACAGATATTGACCGGCACGTGAGACCGGAGGCTATTGCGCCATACAACATTATTTCTATCTTCGATTCGTGTCTGACCCGCTGCCTGCAACTAAGCACTACGGACGTCAACGACGAATTGGTCGTGGTGAAGGTATACTACTTTGGCGTGGCGGAGAATATCATCAAGCGGGGTTTCTTCATGAATGGAGAGCACTATGTGTTCTTCTCCGCTTCTGCCGGTCAGATCCGCACTAAGAAATTTGTTGCCATTAAGGAATCTGCTTATGCAGCTATTGAGAATACGCTGACATGCGGGTTGCCGGTTGAGCAGATCAATGCACACGGAGGCATTAACATCAACAAATATCTGGCATATTTGGCCCTGTGCAATAGCGCGACGACACCGTGGCCAGAGTTCCCGGTTGAACGTACAATCGTTGTGGAAGACTTTGAGACAGCTGTGCCGGGACTTGTGGATCATATCGACCCCAATACATACACGATCACACGCGAAAATATGGAAGTTCCTATCACACACACAGATGGATGCGGTATGATTCTCCCCTCCCTGTCGCGCAAAAACTTCATGCTGCGCGCTCCGTGGGTCAAAGGATTGCTGGCAGTTTTTCCCTTCAACAAATTCATCAGAGAGATGGACGATGCGCATCCGCTCGTAAACCATGCATTGATCACCGATATTTACGGTGTTGAGCACGATGTACTGAAGGAGCGCATCCAGATCATTCTGACTAAAAGCCAGTTTAAGCTCTATAAGATGTATAACAGCTGGAGCGAATATCAGCAGAAGTTCCGGAAATATGGTTGCGTTGCTGGAAAGTGCAACGAGGAGCCAGACCGCATTGATAATGCCAAGTTCAACTACCAGATGCTGCAGACCTTGACCGACCTGTCAGATGAGGAGCTGGAAAAGATTTGCGAAAAGACCAACCTGAAACTGCGCAATATGGCCTCTGATCGGCAGACCATGCTTCAGGTCTTTGGGGCTACAAAAAAATCAGATCGACTAAATGCATTTCAGAAGAGCCTTGCCTACTACCCTGAGCTACTGCAAGATCCGTATTGCCGCGAAACACTCCGCGATCTGAAGAACAGCATTGAGTGGCAGGCAGTGGCCGGCCGACTCGATATCGATGGCAAATACCTCTTCCTTATCCCTGATTTGTACGCGGCATGTCAGCATTGGTTTTGCCACGAGGATGTTCCTGCCGGCCTGCTGAAAAATGGTGAGGTAGCAACCAGAGTGTATGGCAAAAAGGACAAGCTGGATGTGTTGCGCAGCCCACACCTCTATAAGGAACACGCGGTGCGCCGCAATGTTTGGGCAGACAGTCCAGAGGTCCAGAAATGGTTTAAGACAGATGCCATCTATACCAGTAGTTTTGATACAATTTCCAAGATCTTGCAATTTGATTGTGACGGAGATAAATCCCTCGTGTGCGCAGATGCAACCATTATTGCCGCTGCCGAACGAAATTGCGCCGACGTTGTCCCCCTTTATTATCCGATGGCGAAGGCCGGAGCTGTTCAAGTGACACCGGAAGCTAAGTATGACGGAATGGTCGCTGCTTGGACTGGTGGTAATATCGGAGAGATCAGCAACAAGATCTCAAAGATATGGGCCTCACCTGCTCCTGACCTCGATGCCGTAAAGATCCTTGTCATGGAGAACAACTTCGTAATCGATCAATTGGTCGCCCAGTGCAGCAATGCATTGGTGAACAGATGGTGAACCTCGATAGGGTGTACAGCTGACATATATAGGAACGGGAGGAAATGCCCGCTTGCAGCTGTGCTAACAGGGAAAACCTAAGTAACTCATAACCTTTATGAAATTTATCGAAGAAGCTAGATATAAAGATAATATCGGAATTTATGCAATCACCAATACTCTGAATGGCAATCAGTATATTGGACAGACCGGAGATTCTTTTCAGCGGCGATACTGGCACCATCGCTGGAAATTGCGGCATGGATGTCATGACAACGCGCACCTTCAGGCATCGTATGATAAATATGGCGAAGATGCGTTTGTTTTTGAAGTCTTGGAAACTGTTTCGTCGGCTGATGATTTAGATGAACGTGAAATCCAGCAAATTGCTGCGCATCCAAATTCATATAATATTTTGAAGGGAGGCAGTGGCCGCAGAGGCACGCATATGAGCGAACACGCCAAGAGTATAGTTGGGGCTAAGAATCGCACCCATATGACAGGGCGCAAACATTCGGAAGCCACAAAACAAAAAATGTCCGCATCACGGAAGGGACAGCCATACGTTCGCCACAGTAAGACGAACGTGATCACAGAAGCAATTGCTCAGCAAGTAAAGTTGAAACTGATCGCCGGAGAAACGGTTACTGTCATTGCCGATGAATTAAATATTCCCCGAAACACCGCAGCAAATATTCTTTCCAATAACACCTGGGATAATGTTGTTGTTGAGGGTTGGGATGAATTCCTATCAGCTCGGCACAAGTCCGATCGGCTGCGTAAGGCCGATGTCCAGCAATTACTTTCCGATTATTATCAGGGGGCAAGCGTTAGCCACCTTGCCCAAAAATACAACCGCTCAGAAACGGTAATTTCAAAACTGATTAGGCGCCACGCGGCCTAACGAAGAAACGAGTTATATGGTAATCCTGTGCCAAGCCTCAGTAATGAGGAAGGTCAAACGACTATCCCATAGGCGCTGAGATGCGCAATAGGAGTAGGGGCTGGCTGAAATGCCGGCTGGGTGAGATTCCCTTAAATCGAAGTGCCATCCACGAGACGTCCCTGAGAAGGCCTGCGAATTGACGCAGGGTGAAGATATAGTCTACTCCCCTACTAAAATATCGGGAAACCGAGGGTATAAAGGTATGCGAAAACGTTATTCAAGCCAACCAGACCGCCCGAATGGGACGAACGCATTAACGCTGCGGCAAGCGGACGAGTGCCACGGTTTTTTATCTACGCAAAGGACAAGACCCCGCACCAGTGTGAAGCCACCAATCAATCATGCGTTAATCGCCTATTTGACAAAATCCAGTCCTACAAGTTCGACTTTAAGAAAAAGCAATTGGGCACATTCGATTACAAAAAACTGATGCATGATCCTCATATTCACATGGGTGATAAGGCTATGCGAATCGTCCAGGATTACGAAATGTCTGTACGAAAGATTGGCAATCGGAACATCGGCATTGCAGACGAGAAGGATAGATATGTAGAGGTTATTAAAGCTCTGCGCCGCGATCTATCCACCTATGGGCCAGAAACATACATTGCAGATGTTCTCGTCAAAAGTCTGTTCGGCATCAAGAAATCCACGCACAAAGCCGCATTGTGGGACGCTTATGGAGATGTAATTTACCAGAACCTTTTAGATAACAAAGCTGGCGTGCAAAAAATGTGTTCGCGGTGCGGCGGCCGATTCACTCCCTTGTATCCGCATCAGTGTCTGTGCGCAGATTGCGCAAAAGATGTGCAAAGAGTACCGGAGGAAATACCAGACGCATATTGCGTCGACTGCGGTCGAGCGTTCACCCCAACGTCTCTGCATCAAACGCGGTGTACGGTGTGCCAGTGGATTCTCGATAACGAACCGGTTTTGCCAGTTCCTGGCGAACAGGGTGCGATATGCGAAGTCTGTGGAAATCGTTTTTTCGTGCGCAATTCTGGCAGAGGACGCAAAAGCAAAGTGTGTGGGCACTGCCGGGAGGCTGCAAAGTCTGCTGCTCACCGACTTCGGATGGTAAAGTACCGTAAGAAGAGGTTGAATTAAGCGTCACCTTTTGAGTTTTTTACAAAACCCGCTAACCCTTGTGCCGCAAGGGTTAGCGGGTTTCCCTTTTTTATGCCAATTCTGAAGCCCTTGTGCCGCAAGGGTTCCACAGATCGGCCTTTTGTGTTTTCCCCCTATTATGGAGAAGAAGCCATGCGAAAGTACACAGAATACGTTATGCTCTCTCATATAACGGCGGGACTTTATGTCCCGCCCATTTCCAGCTTCTTCTTACTTGAATAAAAAGGATTGAAAAATTTTGATCAAAGTCACCCGCAAGGAAGCCGATATGCTGCGCGAAAAAGCGCCGTCGGCTCACATCGCAATCGTGAACCGGCAGCACCGCAGCAAGGAAAAGACCTATTACGCAGAGGAAAACCGTGAGACAATTCGTCTGTTAAACGCTGCAAGAGGTATTGCGGTGCCAGAACAAGAACGCAGACCTCGCGACAAACGTCGAGGTAATCGCAATTGGCGGTGATTGCTGTGACACATCCGACCAACTATTTACGCCAGTCCGGAGAGCCATTTGTTGACTATTGGATCAGACTCTTTGAACACAAGGATGATTACGGATTGACGTGCGAATCGATTGCCGCATTGCTAAATGCAGAGCAAGGATCTGACTACACGGAGTCAAAATGGCGCAAGGATTACGCCATGTTTACACGCGGTCGCGAATATGAACGCAAGCAGACATCTTGTATGCCGCATGACCGCATTCTGTGTTTGAGTGACTTCCACGTCCCTTTTCAGTTGCCGGTTAGTACGTTTGCGGACTATGTCGGCAAAGTTGATACGCTTGTACTGAACGGTGATATCGGCGATTGCCAGGCAATCTCGAAATTCCCGAAAACTTATCGTGTAAGCCCAATGGAAGAATTGATCCAGGCCAGAAAATACCTGATTGAGCTGATTGAATATCTAACACCGCAGCGCGTGGTGTGCACATATGGCAATCACGATATTCGATTTCAGAACTATCTGGCAAAGCATCTCGACTCTGATATTTTGGAGTTGATGCCTCAGACATCACTGGAGTTGATCTTAATTGATGGCTTTAAGCATTATGACAAGCGAGAACACACCAAGGTCGCATACGCTCCATTGAAGGATGTTTTTGACGATGTTGAGATCGAGTATCAGGACGGCTGGTTCTGCCAGATCGGCGACGCCATCTTCTGTCATCCCTACGCCTTTTCTTCTGCTATGATGCAAACCGCAAGTAAAGCCATGGCCTATTTCCGAAATGAAGGGTATGATTTCCAGGTCCTTGTGATGGCGCACACGCACCGGGTTGGCAGCTATAAAATCGGCAATACAATGTTGTACGAACAGGGCTGCTGCTGTGATGTGGAACAACTCCATTACGGTGATGGCAAGTTGACACCCTCCCAAAAAGAAGGGTTTATTTATCTGGGGCAGGATGTGCATGGAAAGACTCTGCCTTCTTCTGTGCAGCTTGTCTCGCTGAATTAAAGGAGATGTAGTATGACGAAAACAGAGTTTATCAAGAAGGTCGCCGCCGATACTGGCGCCCCATACGTCCATTGTGAGAAGTGGACAAACGCAGTGCTTGATAGCCTGGCAGATGCTTTAGTGACGGAGGACGTTCTGAAGCTGCGTGGCGTTGGAATTTTTGAGCATGTGGCTCGCAAGGCCAGAAAGGGGCGCAATGCATCCACCGGCGAAATTATCGTGATTCCGGCGCGGACTGGGATTAAGTATACCCCCTCTGATGCGATTGCAGAGGAAATCAAAGATATTCCTGTTGCTATGGGTTGAGCAACATTTCTGACAGCGGACGGGCCTCCTCCCCCGTCCGCTGTTTTGGCATAAGGAGGTGCGATATATGCCACGGAAAACCATTCAAAACACCATTACCAACGAAGAGCTGCTCAAGCAGGTCAATCCAAAGAATATGAGGCTCAAAAAGGATTTCCTGCAATATTTGCACGCCATGCAGCGTAGTGAAAAGACTTGTGCTGCGTATGACAACGATCTGGACATCTTTTTCGTTTATCTGCTGCAAAACTGCGACAACAAGTTTTTTGTGGATATGACAAAGAGAGATTTGATCTCGTTCCAGACATATTTAATCGATGATAACAAGAATTCGCCGGCGCGCATTCGGCGGATCAAAGCAACGCTCAGCAGCCTGAGTAACTATATTTGCAACGCCTTAGATGACGAGTTCCCTAATTATCGGAACATTGTGCACGCAATTGAGTCTCCTCCCAACACCCCCGTTCGCGAAAAGACCGTACTGTCTGACACACAATGTCAGGAACTGCTTGACAAGTTGGTGTCCGGTGAGAAGTATGAGCAGGCCTGTATGGCCGCGCTCGCCATGTTTGGCGGCCGCCGCAAGAGCGAACTTGTGCGTTTTAAGGTGCACTACTTTGATGACGAGAACATCATCTTCGGGAGCCTTTATAAGACGCCTGAGCCCATTAAGACGAAGGGGCGCGGCGGTAACAAGCCTCTTGTCGTCTATACACTGGCTAAGGAGTTTAAGCCGTACCTGGAGCTGTGGATGAAGGAGCGGGATAGCAAGGGTATTGAGTCAGAGTGGCTTTTCCCAGACCCGGCTGATCCGGCTCAGCACATGAATGCCGACACTCTGAACAGCTGGGCGAAGACATTCAGTCGCTTACTGGGGGTAGATTTTTATTGGCACTGCTGCCGACATAGATTTACTACCGCCCTTTCTGTCTGCGGACTTCCTGACGACGTGATTCAGCATATTCTCGGTTGGAGCTCTCTCGAGCTCGTAGGCGTTTATAAAGATATCGATCCTGTCGAAAATCTTGGCAAATATTTTAGTGATGACGGCATTATTGCCCCACAAGCAAAAGGGCTGTCTGATCTGTGAGAATAAAAGGAGATCAGCATGGTAAATCAAGATATGCCCAATTATCCACAGCCGAAACGCGGACGTCCCAAGAAAACAATTGAGTACGTCTGTTGTTCATGCGGTGCAAAGCATAACAAGCAGGATGGAAATTTCCTTACGTCTTCTTCCCCACTGTTCGCCGCCAATAATGGGTTTGTGCCATTCTGCAAATCCTGTGCGGAAAAGTATTATTTAGAGCAATTGCTGCCTGCACTCGATTATGACGAATCCCGTGCCATCGAAGTGATGTGCTCGATTTGTGACTGGTATTACAGCGAAGACGCTCTTGCCATGAGCAAGAAAGCCCGTGAATCACAACCTAATGGCATTCTGTCTTCAATCTATGGAGCGAGACGCAGACTGCGCCAGGTGCAATGTCACGGCACAACCTATCTGGATACCATTTTGCAGCGTAGAGAAGCCGCTGCAAAAATCACGTCGCTCTCAGAAGCGTCTGGACTCGATGTTGACCCAGATGCGAATCACATTGAGATTCCAGAAGAAGTCTTCAAAATGTTCGGGCCAGGTTACATTCCAGAGGAATACGAATATCTATCTGAGCAGTATGATGATTGGACATCTCGGTACGAGGTTAATTCAAAGGCTCTTGAGCAATGCATCCAGAGTCTATGCGTTAGCCAGCTCAATATCCGGCGTGCTCAGCAAGAAGGTAACTCTAAGGCCGCGGCGGATGCCATGAAGAGTTTCCAAGAAATGCTGACAACGGCAAAGTTATCCCCGAAGCAGACAAAAGAAGACCAGTTGGCTCAAACCGAGACGTTTGGATCTTTGATCAAGGAATGGGAAAAAAGCAAACCGATCCCGGAGCCATCTCCCGAGTTTGCTGACGTAGACGGCATCAAGAAATTGGTGACCGTCTTTTTCTTTGGGCACTTGTGCAAAATGTTTAACATTAAGAATGACTATGCACAAATGTACGATGATGAAGTTTCGAAGTACACAGTCTCGAAACCTCAGGTTTCTGAAGCTATTGACGAAGAGGATGATCGTGCGGAAGCACTCTTCCGGGAAGCCAGAGCTGTGCCCGATCAGAAAGATACTGACGGTGATGGCTGATGGCTGTTAGCAAAAAAAGTAGCCGGCAAATCGAAAAGGAAGCAAATGATCGCGTCATGCAGACTATTGCATGGCGTGCCGCTTTTTATCGAGCGAATCCTCAACGATTTGTGAAGGACTACTTAAACATTAACCTGAAATGGTTTCAGGCAATTATTCTGTGGAGCATGTTCCACTTTACGTATGTAATGTACCTTGCCGCAAGAGGTCAAGGGAAAACGTTCCTCGCAGCAATTTACTGTGTGACTAGATGTATTCTGTATCCAGGCACCGAGATTGCCATTGCATCTAAGACTCGCAAGCAGAGTGGAGAAATTTTGGACAAGATTCAGCTTCTCCTCATTCCAGCTTCGCCGTATTTACGGGCAGAGATTAAGGAACGCGAAATAGTCAACAATTTGACTGATGGCCACATTTCATTTGTCAATGGTTCAAAAATCAAGACTGTTGCTGCCAATGATAACTCCCGGCATAATCGCGCAAACGTCTTGTTCGTGGACGAATACCGGATGGTTGACCCAGATGTGATCAATCAGGTGCTCCGCAAATTCCTGACTGTTTCCAGACACCCCGGCTTCTTAGATAAGCCGGAATACAAGAATTATCCATTAGAGCAGAACTGCGAGATTTACGCCAGCTCGTGCTGGTATGAATCATCGTGGGCATTTAAGAAGGCTCAAGGCTATTGTGTCAACATGATCGATCCGGAGCGCAGCTACTTCATCTGCTCCATCCCTTACCAGATTTCAATCCGGGAAGGCCTGTTGTTGAGAAAAGCGGTTGAAGACGAAATGTCTGAGGCGGATTTTTCGGAGCTGGCGTTCCGTATGGAATCGGAGGCATTGTGGCTTGGCTCCGGAGACGACAGCCTTTATAACTTTGATGACATCGAAAAGTGTCGTCAGCTCACATATCCGTGGCTGCCAAACGCGATAGCGGAGAGGGTGTCTGATAAACGGACACACATCCCCGCAAAACGTCCCGGAGAGATCCGTATCTTGTCAGTCGACATTGCTCTAATGGCCTCCAAAAAGCGGAACAACGACGCTGCCTCTATTTTTATCAACTCCAATATTCCAGCTGGAGGTAGCAGAACGCAACGAACCAGCAACATTGTGTATACAGAAAATATAGAGGGTGTACGGTCAGATGATTTAGCGCTTCGTGTGCGCAAGTTGTTTGACTGGTACGGTTGTGATTACCTGGTTTCGGATGCAAAGGGCAATGGTCTTCCGATCGTTGACCTTCTGATGGGCGATTTGATTGATCGTGAGACCGGCATTGTGTATCCCGCTCTTGGCTGCTGTAACAATGACGAGATCTCTGATCGCTGCACAGATACGAATGCTCCAAAAGTGATCTGGGCTATGATGGGTAGTGAGCGGTTTAACTCCGAATGCGCGATCCAACTGCGCGAATCATTCCGCAATGGGACAGTGCGGCTACTTCGATCAGAGTACGGGTGCGATGAGATCCTCGAAAAATGCACCGGGTACAGCAAGTTAGAGCCAGAAAATCGGAACTTGTTTAAGATGCCATACATTCACACCACATTGTTGGTGAATGAACTGGTTAATCTGCAATCTGAGCAGAAAGCCGGTACCAATACGATCCGCGTTTATGAAAAAAGCGGTATGCGTAAAGACCGATATTCTTCTCTATCTTACAATATTTATGTGGCGAAGGAACTTGAACGTAAGCTATCAAAGCCCAAAAATGACATGGACACGATGGCTCGTATGATCAGCTTCCGCAGCCCCGTTCTCTATTGATGAGGAGGTGTAACAATCTATGAGCAACGCTCCTCACCGGCGTGCATCAAACGGAGGTGCGCAGCCGATCAAGCAAGATCCCCGGAAGGCAGAATTCGAAAAGGCGATGCAATACGCTGCCAACTTCGCGAGGATGGCTTCTTCCCCCATCTGGAATGTGGCGGATACAACCACTAAGCAGAATCCGACATACCAGCGGTACACCAAGGAAGATTTGCTGAATTATATGCAGGCTCCGGCAAGTAACGAAAAGTACCTGCGGAATGCCAGTATCTATATGTATGATGCATCTAGCCAGTATCGCAGACTGATTCAGTATTACGCATTGCTGTTGCGGTGGGAATATCTCATTGCTCCACTGGATTTCGACAAGACAAAAGTCAAGGAAGATGCGTTCCGCAAGCAGTACATGAAGGTCGCGTCCGTGCTTGAGATTAAGAATTTGCGGCATGAACTGCAGAAGGCAACCATGATTGCACTAAGAGACGGCATTATGTATGGTGCCGTTTGGTCTGCAGCGAACTCTTTTTATATCCAACGCATCAACCCGGATTACTGCTCGCTAACATCGATCAATGACGGCACGTGGATGTATTCCGTTGATATGTCTCAGATTCAGGAGAGCAAGTTGATCTTGTATCCCCCCGAATTCACAACGATGTGGAATACCTATCAAAAAACTGGCCAAAAATGGCAGGAGGTTCCTGAGAGCATCTCGTTCTGCTTAAAGGCCGATGAGACCACTGCGACATATTCAATCCCTCCTTGGTGCTCTACATTGCCTATGCTGTACGACCTGGAAACCTATAAGGCTTTACAGGAGACCGCTACGAAAATTGCAAACTACAAAATGCTGGCCATGAAGATTGACCTCAATTCGGATGGCGCTCCCACGGTTGACTGGCCGTTGGCGGAAAAGTATTACCAGCAGTTGTGCAATGTTTTGCCCCCTTATGTCGGTGCTACGATTTCTCCGATGAAAATCGAGGGTTTCGATTTTGACAAAAATTCTGGTACCTCTGACGTGGACACAGTCAGCCGGGCTGAGAAGCAGTTCTGGTTTGATACCGGCACGTCTTCTTTGCTGCACGGCAGTGACGTTAGTAATACAGCCGGTGCCTTAAAATTGTCTATTCGTGCCGACGAAGAGCTGATGTTTGGCATGATGGCTCAGGCGGAGCGTCTGGTTAACCGGATGCTGAAAAGCATGTCCGGAACCATCAAGTTCAAGATTCAGTTCTTGCCTGTTACCATCTTTAACCAAGAGGAACAAATCGGGTACTGGAAGGATGCTGCCCTTGCCGGTGTACCAGGTAGTAAGGCCGCTTATGCTGCAACGCTTGGTATCCACCAAGCAGACCTCCCCGGCATGGATTATGTTGAAAGATCTATGATCGGTACCGATGATTGGATGCCTCTGCAGAATGGTTATACCATTGGCGGCAAAGACACTGGTAGGCCCGAATCCAGTGACACGCAAATTGGCGATGCCGGAGAAAAAACCCGCGAATCCGGCGCGAACGAAAACAGGTGATCGCTATGAAGATGTTACTTTTTAGTGATTCCACGATGGCTGCGAAGCTACAAGAACGTGGAATTCCAGTTATGCGCCAGATGACCATGGCTGGTATTCAATATGCTGTGGCCGATACGAGCGAGATCCGTAAAGCTATGCAATTAGATAATGAACACTTTGACTGGTCGAAAATTGCATCGACCAGTCATTTGTGTTTTTAAGGGGGTGGAATATGGCTAAGCAACGAGCAGCTGTACCTCTTCCCTTCTCAAAAATTGTGCCGGTCAAACCAGTTAATAAAGAGTTTACATTGACCAAGGTGTATGTTTGCAGTCCCGGCAAAAACCGGAATATGTCTAATATCTCTCAAGACGAATTAGATGCGGCCGCACCTACTCTGGGATATATCCCCGTTGTTGGGCATTTGATTGAGGAAGTGGATCAGGACGGGAACGTTATCGGTCATCATTTTGGTGGTCACGATTACGAACTCGACGACAATTTAACAGTCCGCCCGTTAACTGTCCCGTTTGGCGTTGTCACAACTGACGCCCCTGAGTACGAGACAGTAATGGAGTTCGGGAAGGAAAAGGTCTACGAAACAGCCTATGCGATCTTGTGGACTGGGCGCTATCCTGAATTAAAGGACGCCATCTATGACGAAGAGACGTGGTTTGGACAATCTATGGAGATCAACTTCGAAAATTATACGATTTTAGAAGACGATTCCAACTACGTAGATTTACACGGTATCAGCTATTCTGCCCTATGTATTTTGGGGAAATCTGACGACCCGTCAGAGCACGTTGAGCCCTGTTTCCCGAACGCTCGCTTCGACCCTGTCCAATTTGATTTGGACACACAGCAATTTAGCCAAATCATGGCCGAGATGCGTCAGCAGCTCAGCTTTTGTTTTGAAGATAAGATTTCCGAGAAGGGAGGAAAAACAAGTTTGAATCAGGATAAGATTATGGAAATTTTCCAGAAGTTCGGCCTGGCTCCTGCCTCTGTTGATTTTGATATCACAAAAGATATGACTGAGGAGCAGTTGACCGCGGCAATCGAAGATTTCCAGACACGGATGTCTGCCGGCGAAGACCCTGTTGCCGGCAACGCTTCTGAAGAGCCTGCTGCTGAGCCTGCTGCCGAACCTTCTCCGGTTGTGTCCGCACAGACTTTCTCCGCAACGATGAATCAGAAGCGCGATGCTCTGCGGGACGCTCTCGACCCTGTCTATACTTACAATTCCGATGGTACGGTGCAGTCTGAGATTTACTATTATGTAGAGGATTTCGACGACACCCATGTCTTCGTGGAGCGCGATTATTGGACAGCGTCTGATTATCAGTGCACTCACGGCCGTTTTCCTTATTCTTTCGATGATACCAGCAAAACTGCCGCAATCACCGGTGAATTTGAGAAAATGACTAAGATGTGGCTCACAGATGCAGAGGTCGCTAAGGTCGAGTCAGATCGAGCAGAGCTTGAGTCACTGCGCAAGTTCAAGCAGGACGCCGAGGATGCCGCATTCGCTGCGCAGGTTGAAGGCGTGTTTGCAGAGTTTGAGGATCTGGCTGGTCTAGATGAGTTCACAGCACTGAAAGAAAAGGCCGCCGAGTTCGCATCCTTGGATGAGCTGAAGACCCAGCTGTTTGCTCTGCGTGGTATGCAGGTGCAGATCAAGAAGAAGCCCGCCGCCCCCGCTGGCTTTAGCGTGAAGGTTGGCATCGATGCTGATGGCTCTGAAAATACCCCTGAGCCTTATGGCGGCCTGTTCGCCAAATTTAACATTAAGCCCCAGAAGTGATGGGGTGCCGCTGCAGTTAGCAGCGGCTTTAATTTTTTACATGGAGGTTACTGCATTATGGCTTACGAACATTGCATTTGCGATACGAGCTTGATGGCGGGCACTAAGCTCCCCTCTAAGCACGTAAACGTCAAGATCCCCGCCGACCTTGACAATGGCAACATTGTTGCTCTGGGTGCTCTGGCTGATGGTGAGAAGGAGGCCTTGGTGGGCACTAAGCCTGCCGCCAACACTGCCCTGAAGAAGCTGGCTCTCATTAAAGCTCCCGAGGTCATGAAGGATGAGCGCCTGAAGAATCTGGGCGACTTCTACAACAAGAAGGACGCTATCGTGCGTGCCTATCTGTTTGAGGACGGCGACGAATTCCGTCTGACCGCAGAGGGCCTGACCGGTTCTCCTGCTGTCGGCAACGCAGTTGAGGCTGACGCTGGCTACAAGCTGAAGACCGCCGCCTCTGCAACCGCCAGCTCTACTCAGATTGGTACCATCATCGCTCAGGAGGGCGACTATTGGGTCGTCCGTGTGGGCTAATTCGTGAAAGGAGGGTTTGATACAATGGAGAACAAAGAGATTGTTAAGCTCGCTCTGGACACGATGCGCAACAGCGTGAGCGGTAATTTTTCTGCCAAGGAAGGTTCTGAGGCTCTGCGCCAGGCCTTCATCGAGATGAATGGCGGCTCTGATAAGCTGACCGTGAAGTCTTTCCGTGACCATCCCCAGCTGTTCCAGCTGATTGAGGAGGTCATGCCCATCATGATTCAGGAAGGTCTGCGTGGTGACGAGCTGGCCTTCAACATGGTTGACTATCGCAACCTGGCCGAGGGTGACCAGAATCGTTTCTGGACCGAAGACAACTCTGATCTGATCGTGGCCAAGATTGCCGATGGTTCTACTTCCATTCGTCGTCAGCGTCTGAATGCCGGTCAGTATATCAACATCGATACCGAGATGCACGCCATCAAGGTTTATGAGGAACTGAACCGCATGCTGGCCGGCCGTGTTGATTTCAACACCCTGGTCGATCGTCTGACCCGTTCTTACACTCGCGATATGCGCAACCAGATTCTGGCTGCCTTCGAGGGTGTGACCGCCACGACCACCGGCCTGAACGCCACCTATGTGAAGACCGGCACCTTCTCTGCCCCTACTCTTCGTGAGCTGATTGATCACGTTGAGGCATCTACCGGCGAGAAGGCAACCATTCTGGGCACCAAGGCTGGCCTCGGCAAGATCGTCGACAGCGACGCCAATGCAGTTGCTCTGACCGCAGCTTCCGCCAAGGAAGACCTGTACAACCTGGGCTACTTTGGCAAGTTCTATGCCACTCCCATGGTGTCTATGCGCCAGGTTCATAAGCCCGGCACCGATGCCTTCGCCATCAATGACAACAAGATCTACGTGATGGCCGGCAACGATAAGCCCATCAAGTTCGTCCGCGAGGGCGAGGGCTTGATGGTCGCTACCGATGCATTCTCCAATGCAGACCTGACTCAGGAGTACCTGTATGGCGAGAAGTACGGTATCGGCGTGATCTTCAACCAGAAGATGGGCATCTATACTCTGGCCTAATTACAACATAAGGGAGGGCTGCGGCCCTCCCTTTTGAAATAAAAGGAGATTATTATGCCTTCCAAAAATACAACTGCCAAAAAGGCACCAAAGCAGATTGCTCCCGTCGTTCCCGACGAGATTTCTGCCGTCAAGCAAGCACCTCTCAAACTGGATGACTCAGTCCTTATTCAAGTGAAAAGTAATGTCTTCGGCGAATTGATTTACATCAATGCGCGCACCGGAGACCGCACAACTTGGAGCGGATGCGGCGATGTGCAGATTTTGTCTGTTGGCGATCTGCGTGCTATGAAGGGTTCACAGCGGGTGTTCTTTGAGAACCAGTGGGTCTACCTTGTTGGTATCGAAGATGCCGGTTTCGAGGAGGTCAGTGTTGAGGATTTGTATAAGGCGTTACTGTTGTCCCAGTATTATCGCAGCCTTGTAAACCCCGACAATTATACCGAGATCTTCTCATATGACCTTGCTAAGATGCGGGAAGTCATCATGTCCATGTCGAGCGCTTCAAAGATGAACTTGATCGTGGCGGCGAACACCTGCATTGCTGATGGTACGCTGGACTCTCTGAAGAAAATCAAGCTCTTGGAAGAGTGCCTCGGCTGTGAATTGGATAAGCCTTAATGATGGGAGGTGGGCTGGATGTCTACCCCTTATTCAGACATTTTCAAACGTGCGGTCTTTCGATTTAAGGACTACGATTATCTACGCATGAACACTGACCAAATTCACGAGGTTATGACAGCGTTCTTGCATTCAGCGATTTCCGATTTTGCGCCAGTATGTCAGGATGACTTATACGACGTTGACGAAGTCGCCGCTGCATTCAATGCGGATCTCGGTTTGGAAGTGCAGGAGATCTTGGCAACTGGGATTGCCTTCTACTGGACTTCTGCGCGAATTTTAGATCAGGAGCTTTTGCGGAACTCAATGTCTACCAAAGACTACACCTACTTCTCCCCCGCCAATCTGTTGCGCGAGTCGCAGACATTTCGAGATTCACTTAGGAAAGAATATCGTGACCGTATTGTTCAGTATACATATCACCATGGTGATATTGCCTCTATCAATGCGTGATGGAGGTGCTTATGGAACTGGCTGCGTATTTAGAACAGTTGGAAGGCGGAGTTTTCAAACTGCTTCCCTTATGGGAAGACCAAGATAATGGACAAGATGTCCATCTGGATCTTTACATTCAAGATCTGCTTGATGAAATGATCGGCGCTCAGGAGACATTCCCCTCATTGGCTGGGAACGGGCATTACATCAAGATTGTTAATACCGTCCAATATATGGCGAAACATGAGTGCTCGAGAAGTGCGTGGAAACGTCGGGTGTTTGGGATGATGAACACTCTGAACCGGATGAGGGGGTACTGCCGCGATGTATGAGGCATACAAGGAATACTTAGGCGGCAGCGGCGCAACTCGTTATCAACGCATCCGTGAGAGCGCTCGCGCTGATTTGCTCGCACACGCTCAGGATAATCCAGATTATCACGATGATACGAAGAGGAATGGTGCGCCCCAACCGTTTATTCTGACAAGGGGTGGCGAAAATTTCACGTACAACATGATTTGTCTCCCTGGCGACGAAGTGTTCTGTGGAGACATTATTGATGCTTTCGGTGAAAAATGGATCGTGACGGTGGCGAGAGCCGATGATACAACCCATAAGACCGGCGTCATGCATCAATGCAACCACATGTTTAGATTCCAGAACTTCACATCCGAAATAGTCGAGCGGTGGGGGTGGATCGATCAAAGCGGTTATTCTTCACAGGTGACCGGCACAAACCAGATGCAAAAAGCAGAAGAGCAATTTGCAGTCTACATGCCATATGATGAAGACACCGCTAAGATTTTTGTGGATAAGAGACTTGCGTCTCATGTCGGCTATGATCAATTCGGTCGCAAGATTCTGGTGACATTCCGCGTCACATCGGCTGCCCCAAACACGTTTTCATTTAGCCGCGGCGATCATTTGCTTGGATTGAAGGTAGTGCGCGACGTGTATCGTCCGACTACTGACAATTTAGAAGAAGTGATCTGCGACTATATCGCCGATGGTGCCACCACTCCGGAACCTCCGGCAGAAAACGCTACATGCAAAATAAACGGAGCCTCGAAGCTATTACTCGGGCGATCACGAACCTATAAGGCCGTTTTCATTGATTCCGAGGGAGTGGATGTCTCTGCATCTGTTGAGGCTGTCTGGGATTTGCCAACGATTGATGGCATTACATACACCGTCAACGGTAACACGGTAAAAGTGACAGCTGGCAAATTAGATTGCTTGATTGGCGTTGTGGTATCAATTGGACTGACTGCGGCTGACCCAACATTTGGCAGGGCGCTGATGAGCGTGGAGGTGGGGAATATTGTCTGAGCTACGACCACCTCTTCAGGACGGAATTGATTACAAGGCGGAAGTCATTTCCCAAATTTGCGCGTCTCAGGACGTTATTGGATTACTGTTAGACAATCCGTCTATCGACATTGATAGCGACGAGGCATATTCGGCAACAGAAAAGAACATTTTTGATTTTGACTATATTTCCCGCACAGTCGAGCGTAGCGATGCATTTATCATGGTCGATGCTGACATGATTGAGGTTACGTCCGGATCAATGAATGCGTGGGAGCTGTATGTGCAGATTGTATGTCACAAGAAATATGTTCCTCTCGATCCGCAGAAATTTCGTGGAGTCAAAGGAAATCGTACCGACAACTTAACAAATCAAATTGACCTCTTGCTGAACGGCAAGAGGCTTTTTGGTATTGGGCGGTTGGCCTTGCAATGTTGCAAGACGGCGACTGTGCCAGACGACTTCACTTCTAAATTGCTGGTATATCGTGTCGAGGAGTTCCGAAAGGAGCGGCTGTAATGATTCAGGTGTGTCCGATGCGGTTGATGCACGGGCTGCCGATTGTGATCAATGAACATTGTTCAGTCCGTCAGCCTCAGCTGAAAGAGATAGACGCTTTTGGTTATGACCGATATCGGTACGTTCTGTCTACATTCCTCGTCAAAAAAACAGACTTGCTCAAAACACTCGGAGCGGAAGATGGGCCTGAGTTTGACGCATATAGCGTGTATGACATGATGATTGCGATTCCAGAGCTGCGTGCGACTTTGATGGAATCTCTCGGTTTTTTTGTTGTCGAGCCAATCACTTATAAGCAAGAACAGATCTTTTCTGGCGGGTATGCTCTGAGCAAAACAGATTTGGAGGATATATCTGAGGCTGTAATGCAGTTGTCGTACATTGAGCACGACTCTCAGGAGCAACACCAGTTTGCCAGCGAAAAGGCAAGGCGCATTTGGGAGAAATGTCAGAAAGGCAAGGCACAGATGCGCAAGGCGTCAAAGCAGGACATCAATATGGAGCTGCCGAATTTAATTGGCGCTGTTGCTGCGCGAAGTGGTGGCTATACTCTGCTCAACATTTGGGATCTCACCGTGTATCAACTATACGACCAATTCACAAGAACGAATGTAAACGTCCAGATGGACATCTATGCATCTCGCTGGGCCGCATGGGGCAAAGATGATTTCGATGTCGCCATGTGGTTCAAGAACATCTCGAAGAAAGAGGGTTAACAATATGAATAAAGAGACTTTTGCTTCTCGCGACGTATGTGATCTGGCATTCCTGGATTACGCTACCCAGAAGCCTGTCCTGTATATGGACTACGCCAATACGACCACCAATGGTTTGAGTGGCGAGTCTGTGTTTGCGTGTGGTGGCCATGGCCACCCCAAGAGAGTTGGCTTCAACGGCGACCGTGGCGGTACGATCTCCTTTGAATCTCAGATTTCCACCATGAAGCTGTATGCTCTGGTGACCGGCGGTACTCTGTCTAACGCCGCTAAGTTCCTGAAGCGCGAAGAGCTGACTGCTGGCGCTGACGGCATTGAGTTGGGCGACACTCCTATCGAGGGCAGCGTTACTGTCTTCCCCGCCGATGACGATTGCGGCACCGCCGTTGAGGGCACCACTGTGACCGCGAAGAAGGTCACCGGCACCGCTATCAAGAAGGATGGCCACTTCATTGCTTACTACATGGTCAACAAGGAGAGCGGTGTCAAGAGCTTCAAGCTGAAGTCCACCAGCTTCCCCAAGGAGGTTACAATCCATGGCTTCACCAACATTCGTGGTGAGGACGGCAAGGACCATGGATTCCGTATGGTCTGCTATAAGGCTCTGCCTCAGAGCAACTTTGAGCTGAACTTTGCCAACAACGGCGATCCCTCCAGCTTCACTATCACCTTCGATCTGGAGGCCGACGGCAACAAGGATCTGATCGAGTACATCGCTGAGGACTAATTGGACAAAGGAGGGGCAATGGATTCTATCTCCACCTCCCTCTCGTCTAAAATCTTAATAGGCGGCGGGTCGGCAAGACTTCGCCGCCTATTTTTTACATGGAGGTGAGCTATGAAAATTCTCGCCTTCGACCAGAGTACGCAAAAAACCGGATGGGCTGTGTTTGAGAATGGCACATTACTGCGTTCCGGCGTTTTTGATTTTCATAAAGAAAAAGATATTAACAAAAGATCATATGACTTTTGGACGCGCGCCCATAGCTTAGTTGTGGATGAGCAACCGGATATGATCGCCGCAGAGGGTGTCAGCCTACAAAACCCAAATGTGAAGACAATTGTCGAACTTGCCCGCGTACAGGGCATGATCCAGGCAGCATCCTACATCGATGACAGACAGATTCCGACCGAGTTCTACATGCCTGCCACTTGGCGAAAGGCTGTCGGAATTCAGACTGGGCGCGGAATCAAGCGCACTGAATTGAAGAAGGCCGCCATTGAACTTGTCTCACTCATATACGACAAACAAGTTACAGATGACGAGGCGGACGCTATTTTAATTGGTCGGGCCATGACGGTTTTGACCGCTGATAATAAGGAGAGTTAACATGAATACTATTACTTTTGAATTAGACGGAAAGTCCATGCAAACCGCAATCAAGGAAGATGTGCCCTTTCAGAAGCTAATGCAAGCCGTATCTGACGGCGTAGCTATTTGCTATGATGACGATGGTGCTTTTATCCCGGAACTCGTGGACTTTGCGATTGAATATGAGTGCTTATCTGTACTGACGGATATTGAGCTCGGAGACAGTGTTGGAACAGCCTGGAAGTATATCCGGGCTATTGATGGCGTCCCCTCTGTGGATGCCGACTTCATTGCTGATGGAATTCGGGCGTCAATCTCTCATAGGAATCGTATGGTTATTGCGACTGTGCAGTCCACCGGTGTCCGCGATTTGATTGACAGACTGGATCGTATCGCCTCTGGCGCCGAGACCACTTTTGCATCGGTTGCCAAGTTGCTTGACGCCGTGACCGCAGATGTTGAAAAGAACAGTAAGGTTGATTTACAGGTGATTGCGGATGCTTTAGCGAAGAACCCGATGTCTGAGGAACGTGTTGCCAAGGCCGTACTTGATTATCAGGAAGAAAAGGCGAAAGTCCAGGCGAAGAAAAAGCGCACTCCTTCTGCGAAGAAGGTCTCCGAGCCTGTTAAAGAGTGATTTGGTGGTGATGGATTGTGGATTTTGAGTCAGACATTGCTAAGTTTTTGGGAACTGCGCAAATGAAGCAGTCCGTTCGCCATTTTGCAACGAAAGCCATGAAAGGCCTCGCTCCTGGAACTGTTTCAGCGATGAGTGAAGCCGAAAAATGGGCCCAAAAAGCGAGAGACGAGATCGCTGCCTCGCTACCAGATGTATTGAAGAATAGTCCCTATCATGCGATTGTGGCTGATGACCTGATGATATACCCAGGAGAAGTAACGGATGATGGAACATTTCTATTCAAACTGGCGTGGAATCCGCATGCCGTGCACCGTGACTCGTTGTACACAGACGAATATCCGGACGGCATTGCTGATATCGTTGCCTTGTTCCACACAGGTTACAAAGCCAAAAACAATGTGTATGGTTACTGGGACAGTCACTCACCCCGTTCCGGTGACGTGGGCGACATGAGAAGTGTTTACGAACCGGGGATATATAAGTTCGTATGGGTTCGTTCAAAACCAGAAAGAGCCCCATCGACATTCTTAACAGATGCGATCAAAGCATTCAATCTGGCACACAAAGACGACGGTGTTGTTGTCGAGTTACTGCCAAATGCAAAATATTACCATTAACGCGCCTTCGGGCGCTTTCTTTTTTGCCCTCTCGCCGTCTGGCAGGGCATTTCTGAAAGGACGGTGAACAGATGGCAGACACTGTATTCAGAGTACAAGTAGGTGCTCAGATCCAGACCTCCACGGTAACTCTGAGAAGAGATATTCAAAACATCTTAAACGATATTGGTAAGAAGAATCCGCCGCAGATTACTGTGGGGCTTGCTAAGACTGCCACAAAGACAAAGTTGACGGCAGATCTGAATGACCTACTAACCAAACAAAACATCGGCATTACATTGGGGCTCAAGGGTGGAGGTAGTCTGCGAGGCTCATCCGGGGCCAAGATTACAAAAGAGCTGATTGATATTACCAGTCGGCTAAGTCAGAACCAGGCAGCCAAAATCACGTTACATTTGAACACGGCTGCAACGCAGAAGGCGATGTTGGCTGAGCTCAAGAAGCTGGATCTTGGCGTTAACATTACTCCGCGAGAAAACAAGAAAAAATCCGCCGCAACAACGCCCGCTAAGTACGGCCCCGCTTGGAGCGCCGAACCTGCTCATCCAGCTGCTCAAGCCTATGTCGCGGCCGGTGAAGCGGCGAAAAATATTGCATTTCAAGTTCAGGCGGCGGCAGGAGCTGCTGACCTGTTGCGTCAGGCCCTTCTTGGTGTTTCTCAGACGCCACAGCCAGATTATACCAAGGTTGAGGCGCAGGCAACAAATATCGCGGAAGAGACTGGTCGGTGGGCTGCTGAACAGCAGGCGGCCAGGAAAGAGTATGAGGCCACTGTCCAGAAGGCCGCTACTTTGCAAAAGAGCATTTATGACCTGCAGAGGCAGCAACTTAGCACAACGGCCGGAAGTGAGGGTTTCGCTGAACTGCAGCGTCTGATTGACCAAAAGCAGACAGCTCTGCGAGAACTGACCAATGTCTATTTACAATCTGATTCTGCACAGCGGCGTGGCGATACCGCAGAATCTTTTGCCAAGGAAACAGAAGCTGTTCAAAAAGTCACTAAGGCTTTGGAAGCGTATGCAGTGGCTCGGGCAAAAGCCAATGCAAACACGTCCACTAAGTTAAATTCCGAGCAGACGAAGTTACTTCAAACAGCCGAGAAATATCGTGCGACGCTTAATAAAAGCACGACAGCTGCAACTACATATGAATCACAGTTAGATGATTTGGTTGACCGTTTCAAAAGCAACAAAATCGGGGCTGATGAATTTCGCCGGTCATTAGAGCAGTGGAAGTCTTCAGCCAAAGACGCTGGAGCTATGGCGGAGTCTGCTGGACAAAAATTCAGTCGGATGCTGGGTGACAAGATTGGGTACGGTGCTATTGCGCTTGTTCTGATGAAAATTCGCCAGGCATTGGGGCAAGTCTACACGAATGTTGTTAATCTGGATACCGCTATGACTGAATTGAAAAAGGTCACAGACGAGACAGATGAGACTTATCGAAAATTTCTGACGAATGCTGCGTCTCGGGCCAGGGTACTTGGTGCTACGATCACCGATACCGTGAACGCAACCGCCAGTTTTGCTCGGCTTGGCTATGGGATTGAAGATGCTTCCAAACTGGCTGATGCCGCCGTTGTGTACAAGCACGTCGGTGACGAGATTGAAAGTATTGACGAAGCGTCAAACAGTGTTATCTCTGCGATGCAGGCATTTGGTGTTGAAGCATCTAATGTCATGAGCATCGTAGATAAATTTAACCAAATAGGCAACAAGTTTGCCATCTCGTCTGGTGGTGTTGGTGAAGCCATGCAGCGTTCTGCCGCTGCTATGCAGGCCGCTGGCAACACCATAGATGAAACCTTGGCGTTGATTGCTGCTATGAATACAGTGGTGCAGAACCCTGAATCTGTGGGTACAACTTTAAAAACTGTATCTATGTATCTCCGTGCTGCAAAAACAGAAGCCGAGGCTGCCGGAGAGTCCACAGACGGCATGGCCGACAGTGTTTCCAAACTGCGTGCCGAGATCAAGGCATTGACTGGTAACAAAGTCGACATCATGTTGGATGAGGATACCTTCAAAAGCTCTTATCAGATTTTGAAGGAACTGTCTCAAATCTGGGATCATCTGTCCGACGTTTCCCAAGCTAATATCTTGGAGAAATTAGCCAGTAAGCGTAATGCTAACGCTTTAGTGGCTGTGATCAATAACTTTGATATTGCGGAACAAGCATTGAAGGAATCTCAGAAGTCTGCTGGTTCTGCTTTGCAGGAGAATGAGAAATATCTTGACTCCATCAATGGTAAACTGGACCAGTTGAAGGCGTCTTGGGAGCAGTTGTCAAATAGTTTATTGAATAACAGTGTCGTTAAGATTCTGATTGACTCTCTCCGCACAGTATTAGACTTTTTCAACAAATTAGATGAGGCTACTGGTGGATGGAGCTCACGTATTATCGCCTTTTTATCTGTCGTTGGAATGGCGAGCGCCACCATCTCAGCGTTTAAGTTCAAAGCACAAGATGCAACGTCATTATTGGGAAGTTTGGTTCAAGCGTTCTCTAAGGGGAACATCTTTGCTACGTTCGGTTCTGGCATAGCGGCGATTGGCACAAAACTCAAAGACGTGGCTGCCGCATTTCAGTTGGCAGCTGGGGCCGGGGCGAAGGATTTCATCCCAACATTATGGAGTCTCATACCGGGAGCCGGACAGGCAGCTATCGCGATTGGGCTGGTCGCAGGTGCTATTGCTCTGGTTGTGGCTGGTTATAAGGCATATCGGAAAAGTCACCCGACTTTCGACGATTTAAGGCAAAAGGCAGAAGATCTCCAGCAGGATGTCGATGACCTTTCCTCTTCTATTGAGACGGCTAACGAGCGAATCAAAGAGCTTCAGCAGCTTGCAGACAATGGTACGATTTCTCTGGTCGAGCAAGACGAACTGGATCGCTTAAAAAACCAGAACGAATTGCTACAGGCGCAATTGGAACTGAAGCAGGCGTTGTTGGATTCTACCAACCAACAAAAGGCCTCAGCCGCACGCGGAGAATACGATAAATTCTTCAAGAATCAGGGCGAAAAAATTTCGACCACTGAGCAAAAGGCAGCAAGCGATGTTGCAAATAATGGAGCATTGCCAATGTCTTACGTTTCCAATGCAGAGGCGAGTGCGGTACAGAAATTTGACAAGCAAAAGGCCGATATCATTGAGTACGACCGACAGATCCGTGAATTGACCGCGAGCATGGTCGGCATGACGGAGGCTGAAGCTGAAAAGGCTGAAAAGAAGCTGCAGGATCTGAACGACAAACGAGCAGACGCCCTGACAAAACTGGGCGAGATCGCTGAACCACTGCAGGAGATCCTGTCTTCTTTAGACCCGGAAGTCGATGCGGATAAGATCCAGCAGATCAAAATTCTGACATATCAAATTGAATACCTTTCAGGTGATGCAGCAGCGTTGCAAAAGATTTGGGATGCTGTTTGGAATGACGAGGATGCCAACTCAGGCATTAAAAAGCTCAAGTCCGATCTCGAGTCCGCCGCTACCGCACAGCGAGAATTCAATGAAGAGCTGAAGCAGCATCAAAGCAACGTCGACATGACTAATCGGCCACATATCGAAGTTACACAAGATATGGTTGACACAGGTATGTGGGATGAGTCGGATATTGGCATGCATTCCACTGTCAACTCTCAGAGGTTTACGGCAAGTGACTTTGGGAGCAAATCGACACAGGCAATTCTAGTTACACCTATTCTGCCGGATGGTACGTATTTTAAGAGTCAACAGGACCTCGAAGATTATCTCGCCACGTTAATTGATGGCAATGGGAAATTTGATGTCACAAAAGATACCAAGGGTATTGTAATGGGCATCTTTGACAAGGGTAGTGTCGACGAGAGTGTCCAAGAAGCTGACCAATATGCAGAGGCTGCCAATAATGTGAATGCAGCTTTTGATGATCTGTTAGAGAGTGATGTGTTCCAGAGGTTTAAGACAGAGATGGAGGCCATCGGCTATGATATGAGCAATGTATCTGCCGGTGATCTTGCCAAGATGTTTGAGCAACTTCCCTCTTCTGTTGATCCGGCTACAGAGTCTCTGACAGGATTCGCGTCTGCCCTGGCTGCTCTTGAGGCAAAGTCCTCGCTTATCAAGTCTGCGCAAGAAGAATTAAACTCTTCAGGTAGTTTGTCAGTATCCACATTGTCATCCATTGTTGAGAAATTCCCAGCATTGGAAGAGGATGTTTCTCTGTATATTGCCGGGATGAAAACCGGCAAGGAACTTATCTCCGATCTTTCTGCAGCCTATCAAAGTGACACTGAAGCATATAAGGCCAATCTTGCGCAAAAGCTTGCTGCTTCTCCGGAATTTTTCAAAAATCTTACCTCTGATCAAAAGCAGCTTATTTCCGACCTAGCTGACTCCTACGATGTCGATCTGGGGAATTTCAAGACCGTTGAACAAGCTAAGCTGAACTTCCAGGCCGAAATCATCAAGAAGCTGGCCATCAACTATCGTCAATACTCTGGTATGACCTTGGAGCAACTGAAAGATCAACGAAAACAGCTGAATCTGATAGCCGCAAATGAAGATCTATATAGACGTACTCACGGGTCGGCTTTTGTTGATTCGTCATTGTCTCAGTTAGCAGCAGTCAACCAGACGATTAAAAGTATTGAAGATGGTAACGCTAGGCTGGATTCCTTGATCAATGCCAACTTGGAAGGTTGGTCTCCCAGCACATATTCAGATAAGAGCAAATCCTCTTCATCTTCCAACGATGCGTATAAGACATCTGTCCAGGAAAAGATTGACCTCTTGAAGCATCAGCTTCAGATGGAGCAAATCACCGCCGAGCAATACTATGATGGATTGGAAGCCATCGAAAAGAAGTATTACAAAGACTCCAAGGCGCACATGACCAAATATGCGTCTGAGATTCGCTCGATTGATGAAGAGCTTTTTTCCGGTCGCCGCCAATTAGCAGAAAGCTGGCTGCAAGCACAGGAGAAGCTGGCCAGTAAGGAAGCTGCTGCCGGCAACTACGCAGGACAGCAGAAGACTCTTGGTACTATGCTGGACAAGGTCAAACAGATGATTTCCGACGCCTATGCATATGGGCTGACTGAAGCCTCTGACTATGTCCAGACCCTGCATGATAAGTTGTCGAGTTTGCAGGATGACCTGCTGTCCGCCGTTCAAAGTCCGTTTGAGAAGTACATCTCGTACATGGATGACTTTGACCTGTGGGATGACATTGCTGTAGATTCGGAGCCAGTCAAAAAGATGGCAAGCTCGCTGCAGGATGTCAGCAAAATTCTCGGCACGATTCCTGTTGAGAAGGCCGCCGACGCTATGCAGAAATTTGCAAGCGGCACCGATGACGCGACGAAGTCTATGAAGGGCCTGATCTCCGAATTAGGTAAGCTGAGTAAGCTGGACACCTTGAAGCTACAGCTGCAGGCAATTGACCAGCAATATCAGGCGGGGCTGCTTTCATGGGACAAGTATGTGGATGCCCACAACAAAGTTGCCAAGAGTATTTATGATACTCAGCGCAATAGTCTCCAGACGATTCTTGATCTGACGATGAAGATGATCAAGCAGGAGGCCGAAGACCGTGTTGACGCTATTGAAAAGCAGGAAAAAGCCTATCAGAAAATCATCAACCTAAAGAAGCAGCTTCTGCAGGATTCCGCAGATGAAGAGGATCACGAAGAGCAAGTCGCCGACAAAATCAAAGAGATTGCCGATCTGCAGTCTAAGATTGCCCAGCTGTCTTTGGATGACAGCCGTGAGGCTGCCGCCAAGCGAGCAAGTCTGGCCGAAGAACTGCAGCAGAAGCAGAAAGAGTTGGCCGATCTGCAGAAGGACTATGCTCTGGACCAGACGATTGATACTCTGGATAAGAGTCAGGAAGCTTTTGAGGACGAGAAGGATGCCGAAAAGGACGCCGCTAAAGAGTCGATTGATTCCTGGCAGAAGCTCTATGAAAAGGCTATCAAGCGGATCAATGGTGATTGGGATGGTCTCTACAAAGATCTGATGAAGTATGAAAAGGAGCATCGGGATTCCATTGATGGCCCCGATTCTCTGGTTTCCGCATGGCACAGCGCGACGTCCGCCATGAAGGAATACAACAATTCCTTTGAGGACGCTTATAAGAATGCTCCGAATGACGCGATCAATCCGAACGCTCCGCAGTCCCCAGAGGCTCAGGCCATCCTCAAAAAAATGAAGGCGAACAGCGATCTAGCGAAATCTCTCGGCACGAGCAGACTCCCTGATGGGCGCAATCTCCATGATGAAAATAATCAACTTGCGGCTCAGTATTATGCTTTGACCGGACAAAAGCTGGTATACAATAATGGATGGCGCCTTGATCATGCATATGGCGATACTGCATACGACGTAACGGCAAAGCCGAGTACGAGTACCCAATCAAAACCCCAAGGATCTTCCGGTGGCCGCGCATATGAAGCGACCGTTGAGAAGTACAGTTCTCCCCCGTCCGGGACACTCAAGGAGGGGTCCACGGGTGCCGGCGTCAAGTGGCTACAGTATTATTTGAAGCAGTTGGGCTTGTTCCCGTATGATGTGGATGGTCAATTCTATAGCCGTACCAAAAATGCTCTGAAACAATTTCAGCGGATGGCTAAAATCCAGCAAGACGGCATTTACGGCAAGAACACCCGTGCAGCGTTGCCCAGATTCCACACTGGCGGTATTGTTGGCAACAGTGGCGCGATCAACGACCATGAGGTGTTGGCTTTACTCAAAAAGGGTGAATGGGTTCTGGACGATACGCGCAAGCGTAATTTGAAGGAAATGTTCTCCAATTTGAAGATGGCGGCGTCTGGCCTAATGTCTTCGACAGCAATGTCGAGAATGCAGACCATGCGCCCTGCGACTGTGACAAGCGGTGGAGATACCTTCGCCCCGCACATTGAGGTCTCTATCCAACATAATGGTCAAATGACCGACAAGGACGCAAAGCAGTACGGCAGCATGGTTGCCAATACCGCTTTGGAGCAGCTCCGCACTGCTTTTGTAAAACGCGGAAAAGCATAAATAAAGGAGGGCGGGATTCCGCCCTCCTTCTCTCTTAGGGGGTGAACAGATGGTCTTCGATTTTAGCGCTTTGGATTATGTGGAAGCACCTCCGCTTCTGCTAAAGAACTTGGATGGTACCGTGATTCAGCCCCTTAGCTATGCTTTTGAGGTGACCGCAAGGTTGCTGTATAACGAGGTATCTGAGCTTCATTTTAAGGTTCCTGCTTATGTGGATGGCGTTGAGACGCCCCATTATGCAGACCTAACCAGTATGCGTCTTGTTGACTGGATGGGTATGGGTCAGTTTATTCTGGTAAATCCGCAGGTCAAATCCGATGGTATTTCAGAGTACAAGGAATGCACCGCGTATTCTCTGGAACACGAACTGAACTACAAACAAATCTACATGCAGGAAAGCACGTATGATTTCTGGAACCCTGTCGCAAGAGACAACACTGTACTGGGCATCATTATTTCTCTGCTCCCAATGTGGAGTGTCGGTCATGTTGACGAAGCATTATGGGGCAAGTACCGCACATTCGGCGTTGAGAACACATCCGTATATGATTTCATCAAGGAGACCGTTCAGGAAACGTATCAGTGCGTCTTTGACTTTGATACATACCAACGCAAGATCAATGTCCGCTCTGTTGCGTCCGATGTCGAAACGGCCCCAATTTTCCTGTCTCTGGACAACTTAGTCAAAGAACTGGAAATCACAGAGGATACGGACAACATTTTTACATGCCTTGATGTTAACGGTGCTGACGGTGTAGATATCCGCGGTGTTAATCCGCTGGGCACAAACAAAATCTACAACCTCGACTATTTTATGTCCCGCCATTATCTTGATGACGGAATGGCGCAGAAGTGGAAGTCTTGGAAGACCACTTTTGAAAATAATCAGCAGCTATATTATAGCATAACCGTTGAGAAGGTTTTGCAGGAAGCCCGGTTGGAGACTGAGCGGTCTGCAATGACGAAGTTGGAAAGCGAACTGGATCGTCACAAGACGATGCAGTCCACCTATATTGAAGCAAGCGCACAGGGTATCGATCGGGACAAAGAACTAAAAGAAGTCAAGCAAAAGATTTCCGAGACGGAGGCTGCGATTTCTGCTAAAAAGGCGTTGATTGAGAGCATCATGAACCAGGTCGACGACGCTTTGAAGCAACAGCAGGCCATCAACCGAGAGTGCTCGTTTGGCGCGTTCTTTACCGATTCCGAGCAGAAAATCCTCGGTCTGCACATCAAGGAGAGCAGCATCTCTGAGCCGTCTTTCGTATATCAGCAGGTGTCCTCATATACGGCGGAGGATATTGCCAAAACATCTCAGGCGGTGTCGGCTTTATTTACCGGTGCCACAGTGATCCGCGTCAAAAATGCGTCCGACAAGGAAATCTACACAATTCGCGGTGGATCTTTAAAACTGACCGTAGATGACGGCGTTGTATCGGCCAAGGTTGTTCGTGGTGCCATGGAGCGTAAGGAAGACGGTTCTTATGTGGTGACTGCCTATTTGAACACAGGCACGTATGGGGATTTATCATTCCCCAGTGGATGTATTTCCCTAACTGGCTCTGGCAGCACTATTACCTCTGACGTGAAGCCTGACCCTGAAATTTCAGGTTCTTATAAGGAGGGTACATCGGTCAGCATATCCTCTGGGGCATCAAACTTGTATTTTACAATTAACGCCACGGAGTATGCCAAGCGCTCTATTGAGTGGGATTTGATGGAATTTGGTCAGGAGCAGCTTAACAAAATGAGCTATCCATCCTACACCTTTTCTCTCGACTCTGCTAACTTCTTGGCCTTGGATGAATTCTTGGCCTTCAAGAATAATTTCAAGCTCGGCAGCAAGGTGTATCTGGAAATGCCGGATGGCACTGTGCTTGATCCGATTGTGATTGGTGCAGAGATTGACATGGAAGACCCGTCAAAGCTGACTTTGGTATTCTGTGATACATACTCGGCCTCAGACGAGGCCATGAAGTTGGTGAACATTTTGGGCGAGGCTGTCTCAGTGGGTCAGCGCACGGCTGCTAACTGGGTCAACTTCAATTCGTTCATCGACACGGGCGCTTCTACGTCCGTGAGAGACTTCATGCAGAGCGCCATCGACTATACCAAAAATGCGATTCTGGCCGGTAACGGTCAGGGTATCGCCATAGATGGTTCCGGCATCACGCTCCGGAAAGAAAACGCATCCGGCTCTGGTTATGAACCGGAACAGATCAAAATGATCAACAACTCCATCGTCTTCAGTAAGGACAACTGGTCGACCGTTCAGATGGCTATCGGTAAGTTCCATGATGAAAATGCTGGAGATATCTGGGGCGTTGTTGCTCCCGCAATTGTCGGCACCATGATTGCCGGTTCCAATATGGTTATTGAGTCCGCAAAGAAGGACGGCGGCGTTGCGGTATTCCGCGTGGATGCAGACGGAGCCAAGCTGTACAACGCTCGGTTTGATCTCGTAAATGAGTATTCTGCCGGGAGTAGCGGCCAGATTTCTCTGATCCCGCATATTGGCTTTGTGGGTGGTAAGACCACTTCCACCACTCCCCTGTTTTCTTTTGATGAAAATGGCAACCCGACTGGTTTAAAAACGGTTGGTGGAAACACGATTACAAGCGCCGCCAACATCAAAAAGGACGACCTCCCTAACGCCAATTTCTATGTGGATATGGATGGCAACGCTTACTTCAAGGGGACTGTAATCGCCACGGATGGCAAATTCACAGGTGCGGTCTACGCCACATCCGGAGAGTTCTCCGGCACGCTCAAAGCAACCAAACTCGAAGGCGAATTAGTTGGTGCTAACGGCGGCGCTATCAAAGGTGTCAGCCTCGGCATTGGTGGTAGGAATTACGACAACTTCATGGTTGACTCCAATGGCAACGTGACAATGAAAGGCAGTATCAACTTGTCTGGTGGAGAAATCACTTGGGGCGATAACGCGCCAGACACCGGCATTACGGAAGATGAAGCAATTACCCTGATTGACCAATATGGCGACAAAGTTCCGTCTTACATCAGAACCAGCTGGATCAGGCCCACTGAAATCCGCTCGCCCACCATTAAGGGCAATAATATGGAAGTATATGGCGCGTACAAAGTTTTGAATGCCGACGACAAAACATTGGGATACATGGGGGCTGCGGAAGGCATGGACGCCACCGGCGGCATTACGACTGGCGTTGCACTCGCATCTTCTGCTACCGTATCCGGCGATGAAGAAACGGGAATCACTTATGCCACGGTTGGCAACTATGTAATTGCAACCAGCGGCGGCTGCCGTATGCAATCAGGAGACAACAGTATTACAACTACGTCTGGTAGTTGCACGCTTAATTATAACGGCAAAAATATGATACGTGTCGATTCTAACGGATGCCGGTATACAACAGACGGCACAAACTGGAAAGACATTGGTTCTGGTTCTGGCGGCAATGTTGTGGCAGTTTGGGGGTCTTGATAGATGGCGCAGATCACAGAAGTAAGCACAACCGAAAACTCGATTACCGTTCTCGTATCTGGTCTCGGTACGACAGCAAAATATTGTGAATTCTATATTGATGGTGACCTGGACAAATACTACGAATTGTCTGGCACATCACGGAAACATATTTACAAAGGGCTGAGCCCGGGTACAACATATACTTGCTCAGCCATTGTTTATAATGCCAACTGGGAACCGCTCACATTTAAGAATAACTCAATCGATATCACAACAGACAGCGTTCAGGAATACCAGCAAGATCTTGTGTATCACTCCGGAAGTGCAACACCGCGCAGGCAGACCATCCAAGGCGACGGTTCTATTCGCGATGGCGGTAATTTTTTCACCGCTCCGAGCGGCTTTACGTTTTATGGCTGGGCAGAATCCACAGGCGATAAGGTCCCAGATTACTACGCCGGAGATTCATATACGGCGACTGGGTACGATGATGTGCATCTGTACGCAATTTGGAAATACGAAGACGCTCGTGGCGTTACCTTTTATTATGGTTACAATATGTCGGCGACTAACTACCGTAAGTTGCTCGGATATGCCTACAACATCTCATCGTCCAGACAGACTACTGAGTATGAGTCCGTGAAGACACCGGCTATGACAGCAGGCAATATTACCGTGGTTGGTCGTTCATTCTCTCCTGTCGGCTGGCGTGGTGACACAAATAACAATGGCTCCGGCCTTACGGGCGGCAATCAGTATGTTGCAGTCTCACAGAGCAAGTGCGTCTTCTATGCTGTCTATCAGAACACAGCCGGCATCCGCGTGTCATATAACTCAAATGGTGGTTCTGGTACTATGGCTTCGTCGACAGTTCCGGGCACGATGTACTATAACACGGCGCAGACATCACCGACGACAATCAACGTAACGCCGCGCGCCTGCACATTCACGCCGCCGAAAGGGTATCAGTTTAAAGGCTGGTCGACATCAGCAAGTGGTTCATTAGTCACAAGCCTAAACACATCTTACGATGCCACATTCTACGCGCAGTGGATCTCTACTCGACCTGCTGATTGGGATTGGTCCGGCTATCTGTATCTGAACGGAGTCAAAAAGCCCTACAACATGACTGTTGGCGGCAAACCTCCCATGGTCAAGCAAGCCGATGGATCATACTACGCCTACTATATGGGTGCTGCCGAGTGGAACAAATTCGTTAAGCGGATAGAAGAAGTCGCCAGTTATTTGGAAATCAGTCTGAACGTGCGTGACATCAATGGAGCGTCGGCCACGGCCGGTCAGAAGATGTTGACTTATCAGGCGCAGTGCATCGTGAATATGCTGAACACGCTTGGAGCCTCCAATGTTCCCGCTGTACCAACAAGTATGAGCGTTTCTTTCTTCAATGGCATTAGAGACAGTCTGAACAATAGGAAGAACCGCGGATTTTAAGGAGATTTTTATGGCACAACAGAATATGACGCCGGCGGACAAGCTGGCACAGGTGTTCAATGCCTTGGACTCGATGACGGTCCAAGGCTTTCACAATCTTTCCACTCTCGCCGCTTCCATGACAGTTCTGCGCGAAGTGATCGGCGAGTTACAGGCGGAGGCTGTGGAGCCTAAGCAGAAAAAGTAAACAGACAGGAGGTGCTGCATGAGCTTCTTAGGCACCGAGTTTATCTTTGACGGCACTTCCAGCTACGAATATGGACTGTGCCTGTACTACAAAATTGACAATGCGTCACAGAGCAATACCGCATGGGCGTCTGACGTAAAGATGTTCGAGGATCGGCCGTATCGCCGCACCAGTTCTTATTGCTATGGCGGCGCAATGGAAGATTCTCTGGAATTCACATTGGTATTCGGCGTCACCGAGGAGCGCAAAAGTTCCCTAGGCGAGTATGACCGGTGTGAGATGCAACGGATCGCATCATGGCTGACTGGGCACCGTAATTACCGGTGGCTTCAAGTGATCCAAGACGATCTCGCTACGGTACGCTATCGGTGCTACATCACGGATTTGGAGGCCGTTGAGGTCGGCGGACGGCACTGGGGTTTCCAGTGCAAGGTCCACTGCGATTCTCCATACGGCTATCTGTTGCCGAAGTCCTTTACTTACGAAGTGAACGGCACGGCCACAGTGAAGCTGCACAGTGATAGCTCCACCAATGATCCCTACCCCCCTGTTCTGTCCATCAAGCAGAACGGCGGCACCAAGTTTTCTGTTGTCAATAAGACAGATAACAACCGGAGCTTCACTCTGGATGGTATCCCTACCGGAGCCGGGGCGATTTTGCTCGACAGCGACAAGGGTGTTCTGACCTGTGAGGCAGGGTTGAATCTGTATCCTTACTGCAACTTTAAGTTCCCGCGCCTGTTGCGCGGAGACAATGAGCTGACATTGACTGGCACAGGAACGTTCACTTTTACCTGTGAGTTCCCGGTCAATGTCGGCGGTTAAGAGATGATGGAGGTGTGGTATGCAACATGACCTGTACTCCCTCCCTGAATGGAACTTTATTGGAGGGTCCACACAGACGCGCACGTGGACGCTGTGTCTGCCAAACGGCGGCGTTCAGGACGTGCTCAGCGGGACTGCCAGTCTTGCTATCGACAACTACATTAACCCAACCGGATCTCCGCTGATCAGCAAGGTGGTTAACGTGGAGGAAGATGCGGACGGCAACCGTTGTTTGGTCACATTTACACTTGATCCGCAAGACACCGTTGATATGGCGGGGTCTTATTTTTATACGCTGACGATCAAACAAGGCGGCCGTGTTGCGATCCCTTATCGTGGGATGATGCACATCGTCGCCAACATCAACAAAGGTTTCATTTAAGGAGGCACTATGGTTACCAAAAGTTTTCTTAATCAAATCATGGGGAATGTATTCGGAACGAAGAAGGCCCCTCCCCTCCCCACGAAATATTTTCTCGGCCTGAGCACGAGTGCTCCCAACGATGATGGCACCGGCGCTACTGAGCCTACTGGTGGCGGCTACACCCGCATGGAGCTGACCATGCTGTCCGAGCCTGCTGACGGCGTGATTGACAACAAGGAAAGCATCATGTTTCCTGTGAGCACTGCCGACTGGGGTACTCTGACCCATTACGTTGTCTACGACGAAAGCGGCAATGTTCTGCTGGCCAATCAGTTGGAAAAGCCTCGCATCATTCAGGATGACATTCAGTTCTATTTCAAGCCACACGCCCTGAAAATCTCTCTGTTGGGTGATTGATCGCTATGGGGGCGCGGAACAATTATCCGCTCGTTCTCGATGGAAATGAACAGTTTCAGCTAACCGTATCATCCAATGAATATTTCCGGTTAACCTTGATGGGGCCGGAACGCATGGGCGCATTGGAGGTCGATGGCTTACAGCAGAGATGCGCACTGATCACAACGCCATGTATTTTGACGCTCCTGCCCGGTGATCCGAATGTGACGCTGGATATCAAGGCGGTGCCACTCTCTACGGTGCTTAGGGTGCAGACAAGCAAGCCACAGGGCTTCACAGATATAACTGCCGATGGAGCCGTCAATCTGACCCTACGGCCTAACATTGCCGGGGCATCGATCGACCTGATTGCGTCTCCACTGCCTACTGGCATGACGATGCAGACGCACACTGCTTTTAGCGAGGCGTATATGATAGACGTCCCTAATGGAGTGTCGATGATTTTGTCCGCACACAATCTGCATGGATCAGCCAATATGATGGCGGCGGGCTCTACAAACATTGTGTTGTCGCCTGTTAATGCACGGGCTCATTTGGATGTACCCGGCGCACCTAAATCCGCGTCACTGCTGATTGGCTCAGACGTATTGGAGACGCTGATCATCGTCGGTACTCTGGATGGAATTGCGCTCACCTTGTCTCCGTTGAGTGCTCCCGCTTCCGGCAACGCATTGGCCGCCGGTGCCTCGGAGCTGCATATCCGACCAGACAATCCGCCTGCCTTCATGACAGCATCGGGTGCTGGTTCTGCGTCTATGACGCTGGGTTCCAATGGCTATGCTACGCAAACGGTTTCCAGTATTGGTAAGCGGACGGTCATGAACCTTGGGTCTGCTCGCGCGGGCGCCCTTTTGGCATCCCCAATTTATGTTGGAACTGATATCGGTGCTCCTATGAGCCGCTTTATGGACGATACGATGGCTGACTTTATGCTCACGGAGGTGGTCTGATGACTAAAACAGAACATCTTGGCCTTGCACTTCTTCCTTCGGCTGAGTATGACACGACTTTGCGCCGCGATTATATCGCGGCACTGAGCGGGCCAGAAGGAACCTCCAATATGCAACTGATCGACAAAGCCATCGGGAACGTTGCGAAGAAATTAGAGGGTATGGAAACTGCATTGTCCAAAATTTAAGAGACAACACCTGTTATGAAAGAGGTGAGACATTATGTATGCACTTAAAATGGAGGACGGGAAAGAACTGATCACCACAGTGCGAGGAACGATCTACCAGTATGAACGCAACGCCGACACCCTGGTATTTCTCCTGCCACAAAAGTATGAGGAGACCGATATGGCAGACTGCACCGTGTATATGCGGTACGTCCTCCCTTCTGGCTCCGGCTACTCGGAAACCATTGAGATGGACCCGGTTCCTTACAATGAAGAATATTACCGGTATCGGCTGAAAGCCGCATCTCGCTTCACAAAGGAATTTGGTATGATCACGCTATGGCTGACGGCGCTGAAACACGATAGCGAAGTCCTATTGGAAACCGGCGATGCCGTTGTGCCTGTGTTGGAACGCAAGAACATCGATGAATTCTTGTCTGACGACGATAAGAGCAAGATCGACCTGATGGACGAGAAGATCGCACAACTTGAGCGGGATAAGGCAGATGGGCTGTCCTATGACAAAGAGACCCGCAAGCTACAACTGACTTCCGACGGAATTATGATCGGCAATAACGTCACGGTCCCATCCGACGATTTCTCTTCCAGTTCCGACGATGAGTGGGGAGATATGGTGGAAGATGGCGGCCGGGGTGATATGACCGGTCAGGGCGGCGGTTCTTTCAATCAAGACTGGGAGTCCATGTGATCTTCTCAGTTTTTAATATATTTCACGAAGGAGATTTGAATGATGGAAAAGATGATTATTGCTTCTGATGGTAAGGAAATCCGTATTAGCACTCGCCCTGAGCCATTTGGTGGCATCGAGTATGGCTCTCCCGTCCCTATGATGGACCATGACGCCTCTCGTGCAGATCAGACCATCACGGCGGCTGGCTTTGAGCTGTCTTACGACTCTCGCGGCTACTGCTACAAGCGGATTCGCATCAAGAACTAATTGTTGGTATGGATCCCACCCCATCCGGGGTGGGTTTGCCATACATCATTCTAAAGTAAGGAGGATGTGAATGGCAAAAGTAAGCTATAAGCAGGGGCTCAAATCAACGTATTTGGGACTGAGCGAGCGACTGCCGACTGCGCTGTATTTCTGTACGGACACACACGAGTTGTTCAAGGGCAACGATCTATACACAGACGGCCTGCGCGTGGTTACGAGCTATGCAGAGCTTCCGGAATTTCCCAAAGCGGCCGAAGGCAAGATTTACTACTGCGCCGACATCAAATGCGGATACGTTCTGAATGAGACCCACGACGGTTGGACGCAGGTGATCTTCGGCACAGACGGTGAGACTCTGGAAGTCAACGAAGGCGGCTTGATGCAGGTCAAGGCTGTTCCTGTGGGAAAAGTTGCAGGTCTGGATACTTACGTTACCGGTTTGGTTGAAAAAGCTGTTGGTAATCTGGACCTCAACATCGGCGTCGCAACGAAAGAAAAGGCTGGCGTCGTTAAGCCCGGCGATGACTTTGATGTAGACGCTGATGGGACACTGTCCTTAAATACCGTCACCATCGAAAAAGTGACCGGTCTTGAAGACCGTCTGAATGAGTTCCGGCCTGTGGCTAAGGCTGATCTAAATACGCAGCAATTTGAGCTCAAGGACGGCGTTCTGAACATCATTGGGGTTGACTCCTCGCTGGTCGCTCATCAGGGTACTCCCTTGCGGGATATTCTGGATGAGGTGGCCAAGGCTCTGACATGGGAAGATATGAGCGCCGAATAAGCATTTATTCTTCTCTCTGTTATTGGCAACGGCACCGTATTGCGGTGCTGTTTTATCTCTAATTGTAAAAGGAGAAATGTATCTATGGCTATGAATGTTTCTTTCAAGAAGGGGCTGCTTGCCGCTCTGCCTGCCGCCATCACTGCGGGTGCGCTGTACGTGACTACTGATGAGCGGGCACTGTACATGGATGTTGACGGCACAACACGTATTCGCATTGGCGATTTTCAGGAATTCCCTACTCTGGCTGCTCTGCAGGCTAACACCAACCCCAACACCTCTGCGCTGTATTACATCACCGATCTAAATGTGCTGGCAAAATGGGACGGTAAGAAGTATGTTCAGATCAATCTGGACACTGGTGCTACCTCTGCTGAGGCAACTGGCGCCGGCAACGCAATTGATGGTGTGTCTTACGACCCTACCACTCGTAAGCTGACCTTTACCAAGACCACTACCTTTGCAACGCCTACCCAGGTTGATGCGAAGATTGACGCAAAAGTTGGCACCATGACGATTGGCGATCAGAATTATGATACGGTCGTCGCGTTCGTTGAGGCTAAGACTGCCGGTATTGCTACCGACGCGCAGTTGGGGAACCTGTCCAAAGAAGTTACCTCCCTGAAGAATAAGGTGGATACTGATGGCACGGTCTCTGCGGCCATCTCTGGCGCTATTGATGCTCTGGATCTGGCCAACACTTATGACCCCAAGGGTGCTGCTGACGGCAAGGACGCCGCCATTGCCGCCGCTAAGAAGGCCGGTACTGATGCTCAGGCCGACGTGGATGCTCTGAAGGCTAAGGTTGGCACTGTCCCCGCTGACAAGACCGTCGTGAAGATGATCGAGGACGCACAGAAGGCCGCTACCTATGATGATACCGGCGTAAAGGCCGACATCAAGCAGAACGCCGATGCTATTGGCGTCCTGAATGGCTCTGGCGAGGGTTCTGTGGATAAGAAGATCACGGACGCCTTCAATGATTTCGCCACTAAGGTTTCTGACGATGGCGTTGTGAACAGCTATAAGGAACTGATCGACTGGGCCGCCACTCACGGCTCTGAGGCCGCTAAGATGGCCGGTGAGATCACCAAGCTCCAGGCTATCCTGAAGGGCATCGGCGGCGAGGGTGAAAGCGCTACCGTCGTGGCTTACGTGACTGAGGCTATCAAGGCTCTGAAAATCGGCGATTACGCTAAGGCCGCTGACCTGACCGCTCTGGCTGGCCGTGTGACCACCGCTGAAGCTTCCATCACCACTCTGACCGGCGAGGGCGCCGGCTCTGTGAAGAAGGCTCAGGCTGACGCTGAGGCTCACGCTGATACCGTTGCCGGCACCGCCGAGACCAACGCTAAGAAGCACGCCACCGACCTGAACACCGCCATGGACGCTCGTGTGAAGAAGGTGGAGGCTTCTGTCACCACCCTGACCGGTGAGGGCGAGGGTTCTGTCAAGAAGGCTTTGGCTGATGCCAAGGCTTACGCTGATAGCCTGTCTGCCAACTATGACGCCAAGGGCGACGCTGCTCAGGCGTTGAAGGACGCAAAGGCTTATACGGACAGCAAGGTTCTGGTTTGGGGCGAATTCTAATTTAACTACGCGCATATTTGGGAGGGGCTGTTGCCCCTCCCTTCTCTCTGCACTTGAATTTGAGAACAATAGCAAAATGGCTTTCGCCAGTAAAGATTACGGAAAGTCGGCCTTACAAAAGGCGGCTTTTATATACATTACATTTTTGAAGGAGGACAGACTTTCATGGCTTTATTCCAAATCCTCCGCGGCAAGGCCGCAAAACTATCCAGCAAAGCATTTAAGGACGGTTATGCCTATTTCACCCCCGATGACGGGGCGTTCTACATCGACGCCGAAGTTGATGGCGTCCAGAAACGTATTCGTATCAATCCGGTGCAGGTTGTTCCGGAGCCATCGCAAAGCAGGCCAAAAGGCCCAACCACATCTGACACATGGGGTACAGTCGGCACCAGCACAAGATATGCTCGCGAAGATCACCAGCATCCAAAGCAACCCCTTAAAGAAGCCGAAATAGAATGGGGTGGCGGCAGTATTAAAGGCGGTGTGACGCCAATTGATGCCGCCATGATGCCAATGATCGGCTATAACAAAACCGATTGCGCCAAACCAGAGGGCATTACCGTTGAATATTCAAAGGATGCTGGCGAAACATGGGTTGACTATGGTCTGAGCGACAGAGGAAAAAGCAATCTTGTCTCGATGTGTGGCGATAGTTCCGTCTTTATTGGCGGCGGAACATCACTCGCCCAAAAAACTTTAGATGATAAGCTGAGAATCACTGTCAATGCCCAAAAATGTGGCACTTATACAGCTTTAAAGAAAATACTGATTGAGATGTCCACAAATGGTGCTACTGACACAACAGTTTTGATTGAAAAAGCAAAAGGTACGGCTCCTGAAGATTTCACAGAGATTGGAACCTATAACATTACCGGTTGGAGCGGTTGGAACTCTATTGATATTGGCCAAGTTTATTTTGGTGGCGGTACTGAACAGAATATGTGGGTGTTGCGTTTCACGTTTAGTATTGGTGGACTTAATACTGGTAAGTACACAAGCGCATTGCAAATTATGCATATTTTGTTTCTCGGGAATACCAACTGGGGTACGCCATCTGCTATGGCAAGAACTGGTCACTTGTACACTTACGACGTACAGCAAAATGCTGTATTTCCAGCTAATGTGAAAGCAGCCGCATTTACTGGGTCTGCAAATGGCCTAACCAGTACATTTGATACTTGGTCCGTTCGAGACAATATCTCATCAGGCAACAACCTGACCATCATATTTAGTAAGATCAGACGAATGTTCGCCGATCTGAAGAGCTTGGCATTTAAGGACAAAGTGGACAAGACCGACCTGTCTGATGCAGTACAGGCATCACTTGGCAAGGCGGACGCTAACGCGCAGGCCGCATCTGATTGCTCCGACGCATTATCTAAGATTTAAGGAGGGACAAGCATGGCTCTTGAAAATGAAGTTACCAGAGTTGCAGGTGGCGCAAAGGGTGCGCTGAAATCTTTGATCAAAAAGCTGGGCGGAACTGTCGGTGATGAACTGATCGATAAGTATTCCGGCCTTGCCGATAAAGTGACCAAGCCCGACAAGTGGGATAAGGGCGTTTTGCTGGATGGCGGCGCTCTGAAAGATGTGAACGGAAACGACATCCATACCGACGTCAAAACGGCCCTTGATATTCCTGCGGCAAATGATGCTCAACTGACCATTCAGAAAAATGGTGCGGAGGTCGGCACATTTAGCGCAAATGCATCCGCTGACAAGACGATCAACATTACCGTGCCCACCAAGGCCAGCGATATTGGCGCTGCGACCGCGACCGATTTGCAGTCCACGCAGTCTGCTGTCGATACTCTGTCCGACAAGGTCGGCGCTGTCCCGGCCGATAAGACCGTGGTCAAAATGATTGAGGACGCACAGGCCGCCGCTACCTATGACGATACCGCTGTGAAGGCCGAAATCAAGCAGAATGCAGACGCAATCGGTGTTCTGAATGGCTCTGGTGCTGGCTCCGTTGACAAGAAAATCACGGATGCGTTCAACGATTTTGCTACCAAAGTCAGCGATGACGGTGTGGTCAACAGTTATAAGGAACTGATTGATTGGGCGGCAACGCACGGCGCAGAAGCCGCCACTATGGCTGGTGAGATCACTACCCTCAAGAACATCTTGAATGGTATTGGCGGCACTGGTGAAAGTGCGACTGTTGTTGCCTATGTGACCAGCGCAATCGACGCGCTCAAGATTGGCGACTACGCGAAGGCCGCCGACCTGACTGCGTTGGCAAAGCGTGTCACCGCTGCCGAGGGTTCTATCTCTACTCTGACCGGCGACGAAAAGACCGCCGGTTCCGTGAAGAAAGCTCTTGCTGATGCAAAGGCGTATGCGGATGGCCTGGCTCCCAACTACGATAATGCTGGCGATGCTGCCAAAGCTCTGACCGATGCTAAGAGCTACACTGATGCTCAGATCAAGGCGATTCCCACCCCCGATGTCAGCGGTCAGATCAGCGCCCATAACAAGGACACTGCCGCACATCAGGATATTCGGATTGAACTTGGCAAGAAGGAGACCGCAGGTGCTGCCGCCTCTGTTCAGACAAATCTGAATACGCATACCAGCAACTCCAACATCCACGTAACCGCTGATGATAAGGCAAAGTGGGACAATAAGCAGGATCAGTTGGTTGGCAAGGCAGGACAATTCGTGGGGTTTGACGCGAATGGTCATGCAATTGCTGTCGAAGCCCCATCGACCGGCGGGCTGTATCTTGATAGCATTTCTATTACTACTCCGGCAACAAAACTGTCCTATAAGGTTGGCGAAGCATTCAATTCGGCTGGTATGGTCGTAAAAGCGAATTACACGAATGGCGTTGTGATTATTGCTCGCGACATTTTGGTAACCGGATGGAATGTGAGTCCGAGCGGAGCTTTGGATGAAAGCTGTAAATATGTCACAGTGCAGTATACTGAAAATGGCGTGACCAAGACGGCCCGGCAGGCGGTGACGGTAACCAAAACGGTGTTGACGGTTCCCTCTCAGAGCGGAAGCCTGACCTATACCGGCGTGGCGCAGTCCCCCTCCTGGAACAACTATGATACCGGCAAAATGACGCAGGGTGGTGTGACCTCCGGTACGAACGCGGGCAGCTACAACGCTGCCTTCACCATCAAGAACACAGCGCTGTACTGCTGGCCGGACGGCTCTACCGCCGCCAAGTCAGTGGCATGGAGCATCGGCAAGGCTGCTGGCGCATCAAGCATCAATCCGACCTCTATTGCTCTGAATGCTTCTAAAACCAGTGCCACGATTGCCGTGACCCGTTCTGGCGATGGTGCTGTTAGCGCTTCCTCCAATAACACCGGTGTAGCGAATGTATCTGTTTCTGGGACTACCGTGACTGTGACCAGCGTGAATGGCACAAGCGGCAACGCAGTGATCACCATCAGTGTTGCTGCTGGAACAAACTATACAGCCCCGTCTAATAAGACCTGCTCTGTCGCAGCGTCTTTTAAGCCGACCGCGTCAACCAGTGCGGCGGCTGGTGTGTCATATACTTCCGGCTTGTCCGGTGTTTCTGCGGCGGACGTGTCTGCATTCGCTGAGGCAATATCTAATAATAGCAGCATTACGAACGCGACCTCCACTGTTTATGTGGATTTTGGCAGTGTCCACCGTAAGATCAGCGTGGGCGATCAGGTAACGCTTCCGTTGAATGGGACCAATTATGCTTTCGACGTGATTGGCTTTAACCATGACGCGCTGACTACGCCTACGGCATACGGCGCCGCAACCGCTACCGGCAAGGCCGGCATTACGTTCCAGATGCACGATATGTTTGCAACAAACTTCGCGATGAACGGCGGCAAAACCAATGCAGGCGGCTGGAAGAGCAGTAAGATGCGCACATCCACGATGGTAACCATGCAGGGGTATCTGCCTTCTGCTTGGCAGACCGCCATTAAACCGGTCAATAAAGTGTCCGGTACTGATGGCGGATCTTTCGACGATACGGAGACGGTTTCCGATGGTTGCTTCCTGTTGGCAGAAGTCGAGATTTTTGGCAACAACATACACTCCGTGGAGGGAGAGGGCGTGCAGTACGCCTACTACAAGGCGGGCAACTCAGAAATCAAGAACCAGAATGGCTCCGCTACTAGCTGGTGGGAGCGTTCCCGTCGTTCCGACGACGGTTATCGCTTCTGTTGTGTCTACCTCAGCGGCGGCGCCACCCATCGCGTCGCCAGCGATACTATGGGCGTCGCGTTCTGCTTCTGCGTTTAACCCTTGCCCAGCTTTCCTATTGCGTTTGTCGAGACGCAGAATGCCCGTGTGGCGTGACGGCAAGGCCACTCTCCCCGTTCAAGGAAGACGGCTGCCATCGCTATCGACCAAATCATGTGGTAAGATAAGAGGAGTATTTAATGTCTGTTTATAAATCAAAGCGCGGAGTCAGCACTATTCAATACGTAGAAAATGCTCGCAAATTACAGGTTTTCACAATCAGAAATTGCGTTAAATTCCCAAAAAGGTATACTTATATACTTGTTCAGGAGATTGCACATTTAGCTGAGAATATCGATACGCATGTCCGCGTTGCGGAATCTATCATGCCAACCAACCTGCATGAAGCGCAAATGAAGCGTGATGAGCTGACCTACCCCTTCGGGCTGCTCAACAGCTTAGATGATAAGCTACAGTTGATGCATGAAATTGTCTCAGATAACCCTGATTTTAAAACAGAATTCAACCAGAATGAGAAGAAAATCAAAACTTTCAGGCAGTGGATGGATAATGGTCGTTTTACAATTGCAGATGTAGAAACGGCGTATCAAAGTTGGCGAGGGCACATGAGACGTGGAAACAGCTTCCTGGTACTGCGCAAGATAGATGCCTTTTACAATAGCTTATTTAAAAGAAAGGATGGTTTCGTGCATGATTAGGTTTCTGAAAGACGGTGCACTGATTGCGTTATCTGAGCAACCCACATGGGTCTGCCTGCTTGAAAACGGAACATATGGTCTGTGTTCACGCGAAGAAGCACAGGGTGTTGTGATTGGTGGCACCGTATATAATATCGACGGAAATGTCATCAGCCAGAATGGAGATGTTGCTTATAATGAGGTCTCAAATGGCGAGTTCATGATGCAACAGGATAAGATTGCCGCACAAAATGCGGCTAATTTGGATTATCTTTCTATGATGACGGGCTTCGACCTGCCGACGGCAGGGGCACAAGCCGCAAAAGAAGGAGGCTCCTCCAATGAATGAACATAGTGTTCAGTTTGAAAAGGTGAAGTGGTATTATGATCATGGATTTTGGAATAGGGCTATGGTCACGAATGCTGTCGAGAAATGGATCACTGTCGAAGAAGCGCCAGAAATTCTTGGAGATAGTGAGAAATCTGCGGAGAATACGTATAATGCAGAATGAAAATAGGCGTATAAAATTCTACTTTTATACGGCAAAAGAGGGCGGCTATTGCCGCCCTCTTTGACTACCTTAATCAACAGATGCAATTGTTCGCCCGTCAGGATACCCAAAGACATACCCACCCGATTCACCACGCACATCGTAGTTGAAGATCAGATACGTGTCTTCTTCACATGGGTTATATTCTTTGCCAAGGCGCCGCATATACCAATACAGCAAATCGACATCGGCGTCACGCCAATCATCATAAGACATATTAACCTTCACGGTGTATGTCTTATTGATGTCGCCACGATCATTTTCGACGGTTGGCCCTTTTACTGTGACCAAATTTTTGAAGTCGTTGTAGGTGAACATGTCAACCCCGACGGCATCGCATAATAAAGTGTTCGTCCCCTTAATTTCGGTGGACAGCGCATTAAAAGATGCACAAGCCATGCCGGCACGTTGCCACGATCCATCCTCGCCTTCTCCGCTCTGGCACAAATCTAATAGTCCAATCGATTCCCCGAAATCGACTGCAGTTGCAACGGTAAAGTCATCAGGATCATGATATCCAAGAGCACGGAGCACAAAAGTGAGATATTGGTTGCTCGTCACATATTGCTGTGATCCGTAAAAGTTCTCGGTTATGCCATTGGCCAAGCTATTGTGGTACAGATATCCGACATACGGGGCCGCAACAGGCGAAAGGTCTGTAAACGGGCTGTCTAAATTTTCTTCCAGTGCCTCAGCTTCTTTGCCGAGAAGTCTAACAAACATAATTGCGGCCTGAGAGCGGGTCGCGGCTTTATACAGGGCAAACTCTGGCCTTCCGTCTTCCCGGACTCCTGTTCCTTTAAAAAGCCCCACTTTGTACAGCTGTTTGGCAGGGATATCCATTGGATTGGATGGTTCCTTTCTTGCTAAAACCATTGGAGATAGCGCTGATACGACCAACAGACATGCTAACAAGCCGGATAACTTCTTCATCGTTCTTCCCTCCATAATAATTGATAGCTACCGTTCATTATCCTCTAATACACGTCCTGTACGCCAATCGCAGGCGGGATCATGTGACGCCCATTGCTCTGCACCACAGCGCGGACACGGCTGATGCCAATGCCACGTTCCCCATGGATTGTTACCATTGGGCGGATCATACGGTGCCAATGTGCCACACTTCGTACAGATCACGACTACATTCATCTCGTTCTTCATGACATCAGCTCCCATTCATCAAGTTGATGGTGCAGCTAACTGCTCCGCAGACGGGATAGTGTCATTATAAGTCATTTAGGCTGAAAACTCAAGCATATTCAGGAGGTGCTGCTCATGTATCTCAAAATCCCCAAAGCAAAAATTGCACGAATCCAAATCGTAAAAACCGACCGTAAGCTGTCTCTGCAGCAAGTGGTCGCCAAGTATAAATGTGATGCCGCCATCAACGGTGGCCTGTATGATATGCATACTGGCGAAATCAATCCCATTCCTCTGCGTATCAACGGGCAGACCATCGCCACGTCGCCGGACGGCTATTGGTGCCTCGCCTGGGATGTTGGCCCCGACATCAAAATGATTCATTCGAGAGACATGACGAAATACAAGAATGTAGTTGCCTGCTCGGCCATGCTGAAAGATGGACGGCATACCGATTTCCATTATCAGCCTGCTCAAGGCGGCATCCGTGGTCGTACTGGTATTGGTTGCGACAAGAATAATCTGCATCTGTTCGTTTCCAACGATGGACGCGGTGCCCTCTCCCCTACTGCGCTGCGGTCTAAAATGCAGTCAAATGGCTGTTTAGACGCTATCATGATGGATTGCGGCGGCAGTTCTCAGGGATTTGATGGAAAGAAATATTACCAGTCTGAACGGCGCAAGGTAGCTTATTGGGTCTGTGTTTGGTATAAGCATGATACTGCGACGAAACCCGCGGTGCCAGCTGCATCCAGTAAGTGCCCCTATCCTGTTCCAACAGTGACTCTGCGGAAGGGCAATACCGGTGATGGCGTTAAGTGGGTCCAGTGGCATTTGCAACAGACAGTAGCCCCTGCTATTACAGTGGGCGGTACATTCAGTACCTATACGCACACGTCAGTTTGCAATTTCCAGCGCAAATATGGTCTTGGTGTTGACGGTATCGTTGGACGGGCTACGAGAGAAAAAATGCAGGAGGTGTGTCATGGGTAAAAGAGTAACGAAAAAACAGTTCATGAAGCGGGTGCTTCTGCTCGCATTTATTCAGGTCACCATCTTTACGATTTGGCAGATGGTGGTATTCACGATCACTGGTAATGAGGCTGCGACCCTCATCCAGTGGTTTTTTACTTTATGGGGCGTTGAAGTCGGCCTGCTGATGCTGAAAAAGATTCTGGAAGGCAAGAAACCGAAAGGTGGTGATTCCGTTGACTCAAGTGGAGAAGATTCTGAAGACGGCGGCCAATGAGATTGGATATAAGGAAGGCTCTGGTAATAAGACAAAGTATGGCAAATCTTATGGCTTGAATGGCCAGCCATGGTGTGTCATTTTCCAATGGTGGGTGTTCAATACCGCTGGTCTCTCTTCCATATTCTACGGCGGCGGCAAGGTTGCTTCTTGTTCCGCCATGCGGAACTACGCCAAGCAGCATGGTCAGTGGGTCACATCTGGGTACAAGCCCGGTGATCTGGTGATTCTGAATTTCCCTAAGACTGGCTGCGAGACGGATCATATTGCGCTGGTAGAAAGTGTCAATGGTTCTGTGCTGACCACGATTGAGGGCAACACCTCCGCCGCCGGCTCTGGCAGTCAATCTAATGGCGACGGTGTTTATCGCAAGCAGAGAGATATTGCACTGGTGAATGGTGCTTATCGTCCGCTGTATGACAGTGCTGTGAAGCCCGTACAGAAGTCCGCTGTAAAGAAGGTATCGGTGTCCTGTGTGCAGGTTGGCCCCGGCTCCACAGGCAATGCTGTTAAGGCTGTGCAGGCGATCCTTAATGCTAATCTGAGCGTCGGTATTAGCGCCGATGGCATTTATGGCCCCAAAACTGCAACTGCAATTGAACAATTTCAGTCCGCTCATCATCTGTCCCCAGACGGCATTGTCGGCAGGGATACTTGGGCGGCATTATTAAATTGATGGAGGTATCGTTATGGAACTGGATTGGGTAAAAATGATCTGTGAGTTGCTTGTTGGTCTGGCAACTCTGATTCCTCTGGTCGTGAAGCTGATCGAGTATGTTAAGACTGCGACCAAGGAGAAGAATTGGAACGAGCTGATGCGCATGACCATCGAGTACATGAAGGTCGCTGAGGAGAAATTCACGGACGGCGCTACTCGTAAGGAGTGGGTTATGGCTATGATCCGCACCAGTGCGGCCAATATTAACTATGATCTGGACGACGCCGCTCTGGCGAAGATCTCTGCCTTGATTGATGACATCTGCACGGCTTCTAAGGTTCTGAACAAAGAAGCTGTCGGCATTACCGCTGAATAAGGCGGTGATCCGATGAGCGTACTGTCTGAACTTGCGAAGATCCCCATTGGCTCGTATGCCACTTGGGGTGCTGTTATCTTGGTCGCGGCGACCGGGTTAGTCCAGATCGCGCCCATCAAAATCAATCCTTGGTCTGCTGCGGCAAGTGCCATTGGTCGTGCTATTAACAAGGATGTTATTGCAAAAGTCGACAAGCTGGAAGACGAAATCACGGAGATGCGTAGGGTCGGTGAAAAGCGTAGCAATGAAGAGGACGAGCGTAATGCGAAAGAGGCTCGTAGAAGGATCTTACGCTTCGGAGATGAAGTTCGTCATGGGCAGAGACATAGCAAGGAGCACTGTGACGAGATAATCTTGGACATTACTGACTATGAGCATTACTGCGCCACGCATCCAGATTTTAAGAACCAGAAGGCTCAATCGACTATCAAGCTGCTTGTAAAGGAATACGAGAGATGCTTGGCCGAGAATGATTTCTTGGAGTAAAATGCGTTAAAATAAAGGGTACGTTTACCGGAGCAATCCGATATTCGTACCCTTATTTTTTACGTTTTGCATTTTGATCAGCACACGAGATTCGTATGTTTATCAAAGGGCAAAAATATGTAGGCGGGCGACGTTCATCGCCCAGAGAATTAGGGACTATGTCAGGCTCCCTACTTGGTGTAAAAGTGGTGTAATTTGAGTTTGATTATGCCCGGTTTCCGTTGGTATTACAAGGTTTTACAAGATGCATAGTATCTCCAGTGCTTTTAAGTACATCTATGTCTCACCTCGTCTCATAAGTTCTCATATCTTCTCATTTGACTGATATTAAGCACTTTGAAGTGGTATAACTTCTCAGATCTTCTCATAACTTCTCAGTCAATTGGTGTAGATTTTGGTGTAAATTCGATTCTACACCAATTTGAATCAAGTCAGCTTGATTTTGCCATCCAACTGTGCGAAGCTCGCAGCCTTAATGTCGTCTGTGGCATGAGCGTAAACGTCTAAGGTCGTTGAGCTATGTTTGTGTCCCATGACATCCTGAATGACTTTGATATTTTGTCCTTGTTCACAAAGGCGCGTGCAGAATGTGTGACGCAGGACATGTGGTGAAATGTGTGGTAACAAAATAGGCTGTCGATTTTCTTCGATGGCTCGCATCTTCTCAACACAGTTGTGGTCGTGTTGTATCTGTTTGAGCACTTCGCAAAGGTGCGAAGCCCTCATTCCTTTGCCACGCTGGTTAAGGAAGATAAAGTCCGTGTAGCCATCCACTTCAAAAGCTGGTTGCGTATTGTTTCGGTGTTCGTTGATCTCTCTTAGAAGAGCGGTCTTCACCTCGGCCATCATTGGGATTGTTCTGTAACCAGATGGGGTTTTGGGGCGCAGTATCATATACCGATATCCTTCTCCGTCTGGTTGTTTGTATACCAAGGAATGGGTAACACGAATCATATTCGCTTCGAAGTCACAATCGCATACCCGTAGTCCGAGGGCCTCGCCAATGCGCATTCCTGTGCCAAGCAGCACCGTGAACAAGTTCCCGTACCTCTCTGTCGCCTTCGTACCGTAGACGTAATTGACGAAGGATGTCTGTTGTTCTACTGTTAAAGCCTCTCGTTTGACGGGCGGCCTTGCGACATCGGATTTGGAAATGACTCCAAATGCGTTTGCCGCCGGGTTATTGCGAATAATATTATCTTCGACCGCTCGTTCGCATATCAGGTATACGATATTATGAGCCACAAGAATGGTGCTTGCCGAGTATCCGCGTTCTCGCGCAAGGGATAGATAGAACTTTTCGATAGTGCTATGACGCAAAGAGGCCAAAGTTCTGTTCCCTAATTTAGGGGCAATCATTGTGTTGAAGATCAGATTGTAATTTGACTTCGTGGTCGTTCTCAAATCTACCCTGATTTCCATCATGTTCTGATATGCCTGTGCGACGGTTAACGTATTCTGAACGATCCCGTCGTCCACGTCTCGCACAATCTGCTTTTCCATATCTCGCAAGGCGATCTTGCTGCGTTTACCCTTCGGTACTTTATCAGTTGAGACCAACGTCCAACTATAGACGGTTTTTCTCTCACCGAGGGCATCTGTATAGCGATACATATACTGGCCATCCGCTCTCTGGGATTCTCCCGGTCGTAGAATTCGTCCCTTTCGATCTCTCCTGTCTGACATAAATAATTAGCTCCTTTACTTCCGGAGCCTGACATAGTAGTTTATTGTACCATGGCAGGCGTATTTTTTCAAGGTTTTATATAAGTGTGCAGCGATCAATATAGTCCTCAAATTTCTTCCGTTTGATCTGTGCTCTCGCTCCGTTCCATAAAACATAATCTGCGTCTTGATTTTCACTGACAATTTTGCGTAACTTAGCTTCACCGACTCGAAAATAAGCAGCGGCTTCGTCGATGGTAAGAGTGTATTTTTCCCAGATAGGGATCTCTTTCATAGGTACCTCCTTATGTATCCGCGCGTATAAAAAAGGGAGGCCGAAGCCTCCCTCACATACAAACTGCTTATTATGCTTACTCCTCGTCTCCAAGCATGATGCGATACTCGCGAGCACCGTCATCGACGGCGCACTGGATATCGTCATCTGTGTATCCTGCTTCGTACATATCATGTACAAGCCAGTTCATGCGGTAGCTGAGGTCAGCGATTTTGTCAAGCATTTCATCTTTACTCATATTGAGCCTCCTCAAGTTTTCTTTGCCGAATAGCAGCTAAACGTGCTCCCATAACGGCCTTTTGTTCGGGAGTTAGTTCTCGCTTGCGATAAGGGTTCTTGCCAAACCGGAATGGATATAAAGGGCAATCTTGCGCAGGGCACATCTTGACTTCATTAGCCTGTTGCCCACAACAATCGAGGCATTTAGCCCTGATTGCCTTGACAGGGTTTTGTAAATTAGCCATATCAATTGCTCCCTGTACTGCCGAAGCCTCCTCGGTCAGGGTTTTCGAGATGATCGACAGTTTCAAAATTCAATTTAGGTTGATTTTCAACGATACGGAACTGGCAGATGCGGTCATTCTTATGGATCACCGTATCTCGTACAGCCAGCACAGGATCGTGCCACTGATCGAGGTCGCCGCAATATGCTTGATCAATGACGCCCATATGATTCGTCTGGATAATGCCCCACTTCTTAAAGGTGGAACTGCGGGGCACTACATGAGCCTCATATCCTTCCGGGAGTTCCATCGCGACGCCAAGAGGGATCAACTTGAACTCACCTGCCTTCAGTTCGACGTCTTCCGCCGCCCGCAGGTCAATCCAATCGCCGCCATCGATTTGCTCAAGCGGTTCAATGTCTGTAAAGTATTTTACCTTAATATTAAGAGGCATATAACTCTCCTTGCTTTAACTGGAATTTGAATGTATAATGGCTGAGATGGAGCTCGGTGAGTGACATGGAGCATAGTGCGCATAAGGTTCCATGCCGCGTCACCGCAACCCATCCGCCCAAAGCGTAGATACGTTTGCCGCGGAAAATGGTGGTCAGGCGCAGAGTTAGAAGCTCAGGGCGAAGCGCAAGGAAGGTGGCGCTGATCCATGAAGAAAATTCGTTTTTCCGATGTGGAGCGTCTGATCCAAGACGTGGCCTCCTTATTGGCGATCTTAACGGCCGTCCATAAGCTGATGGTCCTTGTCGCCAGGTGGTACGGTCTCTAAACAGACGCCGTCACCTACCCCACCGGAGTCGACTTCCGGTGGGGTTTGCTATATCTACGTGTTTTGGTTTGAAGTTAGCCTTTCAGAGTGGCTGACGTGTCTACATTCTGAGCAGTGGTGGTCGTGCTGCCACCCGAGTTATTGTCATAACAGATTATTTTATCCGCATAGTTCGGATATTGAGGGCGATACGGGGACCAGCCCTGGTTGCCATAGTCAGTCATAGAATAATTAGACTCTTCAGTTGTCTCTGTGGTTGTCTTGCGGGTAAGCTTCCCGTCCTTGTCATATTCCTCAATGGTTTCGATGGTGTGGGTCTTGGTCATATCGATTTCTCCTTTGCATAGAGCACGACGTGCCCTTGTTTTAATGTCTGCTGCACATCAATGACTCGTTGGTTTGCAGAGCCTTTCCATACGAGGCTCAGGTCTTTCTGTGCTTCAATGAAAGGCCCATCTACAACAACATCACAGCCTGTGATAAGAGCCTTTAACAACGCTTGATGAAAGTTGAGTTGAATGTGGTCAAAGTCATCCCATAGGAATCCAGTCCACAGCCATGTGGTCTTCCCCATATCTCGAACAGCATTGACCAGTTGAATGAGATACGTGAGTCCTGCATCACTCTGGCACATGGGGTCACCGCCTAAAATACTCAAGCCCGCAATATACGGCTTCGATACCTGGTCAAGAATGTATTGCTCGGTGAATGGTGTGTAGAGCTGACCGTAATCGAAATCCTGAGCTTCTTGATTGAAGCATCCTGGACAGTGATTTGTGCAGCCGGAAACGAAGAGGGAGACTCGAACTCCCTCTCCGTTGGCGATGTCATAGAGCTTAATTTCTCCGTAATTCACAGGTGCAGCACCCGCTCTTTGATCTCCTGCACACGCCCTTGGTTCCAATCGTTTGTTCCAATATAGCCGCAGGTTCTTCGCGCAATATTCAACTTTGATCTATCTTCATTCCCACAACGAGGACACTTGAAGATCAGCTTGCCGTTTTCGTCTTCCACAATTGGGATCTCACCGTCCCAGCCGCAGACTTGGCAGTAGTCACTCTTGGTATTCAGCTCGGCGTACATGATGTGGTCGTAGATGAACTTCATCACTTCCAGCACGGCAGGAATGTTGTTTTGCATATCCGGCACTTCCACGTAGCTGATGGCACCGCCGGGTGAAAGCTTTTGGAAATCAGATTCAAATGCCAGCTTTGTAAAAGCATCAACCTTTTCCCGCACACTGATGTGGTAGCTATTCGTGATGTAGTTATGATCGGTCACTTCTGGAATAATACCAAAGCGTTTCTTGAGGCACTTGGCAAACTTGTAAGTCGTGGACTCAATTGGTGTGCCATACAGCGAATAATCAATATTCTCTGCTGCTTTCCACTCGCTGCATTTATCATTCATGTGCTGCATAACTGCCAAGGCAAATTCCTTGCCAGCTGGGTCTGTGTGGGACTTTCCAGTCATGGCGACGGTGCATTCATACAAACCAGCATACCCAAGTGAGATCGTGGAGTAACCGTTGAACAGGAGCTTATCGATGGTCTCTCCTTTTTTCAGGCGTGCCAGCGCACCATACTGCCAATGAATGGGAGAAATGTCAGACGGTGTGCCTAACAGCCGCTCATGCCGTAGCTTCAATGCACGATGACACAGTTCCAAACGTTCATCAAAGATTTTCCAGAACAAATCGAAATCCTTATGAGCGGATAAACCAACATCAGGTAAATTGATTGTGACTACACCTTGGTTGAAGCGGCCGTAATACTTGTGTTTGGTCGGAGCATAGTTACCTGCGTTGGCAATGTTTCCAACTCCGGCCTCAGTGAAGCGGTCTGGAGTCAGGAAAGAGCGGCATCCCATGCAGGTATATACATCTCCCTTCAGCTCCCGCATTTTCTTGGCTGAAATGTAATCCGGCACCATGCGGCGGGCAGTACACTTCGCTGCCATGACAGTGAGATACCAATACGGAGAATCTTCGTGAATATTATCTTCATCCAAAACATAGATCAGTTTTGGGAATGCGGGAGTGACCCAAGCGCCCGTTTCATTTTTAACACCCTGATACCGCTGACGCAGAGTTTCTTCGATGATCATGGCCAGATCGGCTTTTGTTTGCGGATCTGAGACTTCATCGAGATACATAAAGACCGTAATGAATGGGGCTTGCCCATTGGTGGTCATCAAAGTGACGACCTGATATTGGATCGTCTGGATGCCGCGTTTGATCTCATCTTTCAGTCTCATTTCCACAATTTCGGCAATGGTTTCTTGAGTGGGAGCAGCTCCAGCAAGCTCCAGTTCTTTCATCACGCTATCTCGAATTTTTTGACGGCTAACATCAACAAACGGAGCAAGATGGCTCAAAGAAATAGACTGCCCGCCGTACTGATTACTGGCCACTTGGGCGATGATTTGCGTGGCAATATTGCAGGCTGTGGAAAAACTATGCGGTTTTTCGATCAATGTTCCACTGATGACCGTTCCATTCTGGAGCATATCTTCCAGGTTGATGAGGTCGCAATTATGCATGTGCTGGGCATAATAGTCGGCGTCATGGAAATGAATGATGCCAGCATTGTGGGCATCTACAATATCCTTCGGCAGTAACATTGTGTTGGTAATGTCTCGGCTGACTTCTCCGGCCATATAATCTCGCTGCGTGGAAGCAATCACAGGATTCTTATTTGAATTCTCCTGTGTGGCTTCTTCGCTGTCTCCTTCCACGATAGCCAGCAGCCGCTTGTAAAGTTCCTGCTTGCCTCTGGCAATATTATGGTCCTGGCGATACCGCATATAGGTCTTTGCCAGCGTAAAAGCATTGCTGTCCAGGATCTGCTTTTCTACCATATCCTGGACATCTTCTACACTGACCTCGTAACCAAGGTGAGCACAGTCGGCTTCAATATCATTGGCAATGGCTTCAATACGGCTGATAGGCAGACGCTCATGCGGCTCCACTTCCTCGTTTGCCTTTGAGATTGCAATCACGATTTTGGATTTATCGAACAGAACTTCAGAGCCGTTTCTTTTTAAGATGTTCATAGCTTTGCCTCCTTAGATAGTTGCCCAGCGGTAGATCATATCTCCGGTCTCCGCCAGAGAACCACTGTTTTTGACCGATAAACAAGAGTCAAAATTGTTCATCAGATACTCCTTGGCTCCGTCAAACATCTGGTCATCATTCTTCTTGCGCCTCCATGCGGCACGGACTCCATCTCCACGTTTCAGCATACGTTTGAAACACTGATTACGGGAGACATCCAGATACACTGGGAGAATGATAGAATCTCCATGGTACAACTGCTGCATCGTTTTGACGCCCACCAAATCGACAACGTAAAGGTCACTTTGGTCAATTTGATCTCCGGTGGCGCAGTACCGATGACCATCAAACTCTGTATAGGCTACGAGGCCACACAGCTGGTCAAAATCTTCGTCCGAGATGAAAACGTGACCCGCCTCCCCTTCATATCTGGGGAGACGGGTAGTATAAGATGAAACAACATTCCAGCCGTATGTATCATGCAGATAATTGGCAATAGCTGTTTTGCCAGAGCCGGAACGGCCAACTAACAAGACGATTTTATGCTTACTCATGCGGCAGCCTCCCGGATGATCAGGTCTTGTGCCTTAGGAAGCGTCTCGATCCACGCACAGAACTCTCGCCATTCTGGCAGACGGTGGTTCTTTCTCTGCTGGTAGATGGTTTTGAGTTGGCGGTAGTTGGTTGTCATACCGGCAATCAACTGGAACCCGCATGGATTGCTGTAGAGGACTCGCAAATAATCTTCCGGGTCTTTTGTCTCGTTATAGTGGGCCACCAGCTCTTTCATGATTTCAATCATGCGAGGGTCGGTATATTGGATGTACTGCTCATCCAGATTGAATTTGGCAATGCGATGCATGGTGGACTGGGATGAAATGAAATCCAGGAAGGTATAACGCTCAGCTTCCGTCCATGCTTTCACGGTATATCGCAGGTCAAACTGGACAATGATACCGGTTTCCCATTGATCATGTCCTTCTCCAGTGGCGCTCTGAGCAAGGGAACGAATCCCCTTTGTCAATTCCATCGTCAACGCTGAGGTGTCGACTGCCATAGGATATTTGGCCCGACGAATACTTTCGTCAAGGCCATAAATCGCAACGTCTGTAATGTTGCCGAAATCAGGTACGTGATATTCGCTCAAAATTGGTTCCTCCTTATCGGAATGTATGGTGTCCAATTTTTATATGATCTGCCTTCTTCGTAGAGCCTGTGGAAAAGAAGTAGTAATGCGCCGGCACGGCGTACTCCGTTTCCGCCAGCACTTCGTCCACAACATCAAAACAGTTGGCAAGTGCGCCAGGTTCTTGAATAGCGGCAGTTGTTAAAGCAGGAGCACAAGAGAATTGATATTTGCCATTGTACTTCTGGTAAATAACTTTCTCGATTGTGCCTGGAAATTGATCAGAGAGCGTGCGGTTTAAGATAACTTCTGCAACAGCTCTCTGCCCGTCATGCGGTTCACCCCGTGACTCATGATAGACAACCATGGCCATTAGCCCCTTCTCCTTCTGGGAAATTGACTCGGCGATTGCTGAATACCTGGTCACGACGGGCTCCTCGATGATGGGTTCCGGCTCGGCCACGATTTCACTGATCGCACAAGGAACTTCTTGCTCCTCGACGGTGGATAATTCCACGTTGCTGAGATTTTCTGCCTGCTGGCGGCTGGTGACCATCCCTGTCAAGAACAGGACCCAGCCAAGAGCCAGCATGCAAAAGATCATTTTTTCTTTGGTTGAACGACGCATGATTTTCCTTTCTCCGAGTACCGGCCTCCCTACTCCGGCACGATGTCATAGCTCTGCAGCCACCAATATTCTTTCTGGTCTTTTTGGAGATTCTTGGCATAAAGCACATCGCCTTCAGCAAACTGTGCTTTATCAAAAACGAAAGGTTTGATGAAAAGCCGGGAGGTCTTCCCTGTTCCAATACTTTTCACATTGGCAGCGTAACTCCACGTTTTCCCGGAGAATTTACTCTTCAACGGGCGAACGTCCAGTACGTAGATTTTGCGGCGGTCTGCTTCTAAATGAGTTGTCAGATCCACATAGCCCAAGATGTCCTTTTGGTTCTTGGCCCGTGTGCGGAACGGCAGCTCCGGGAGGTGGAGACCCATAATGTAGTCCTCCAGATCATTCAGCAGGCCATCCATATCTGTGATGGTGTATGATTTGAGTTCGGCTCCTTTAGCTCCCTTATCCGTGCCATGTGCAGCGATAAAGGATGCCATTTGGGAATTGAGTTTCTCTTTCCGAATAGTTTTTGCCGACCCATACTTGAAGAATTCCATTATGTCAACCAATCTCAAAAGTTCGGCATTATTGCCGAATTTCTGGAAATAGTCGATCTTAATGAGTGGTTCGACCTTGGCACTCTTCACGGAATGGGCATCCAGCCACCGCAGAATATCTATAAAGGATTTGTGCGGCTGCTGGGAACAGGTATATAACGTTGCCCCCAAAGACTTACTAAAGCCCTTGATAGAGGCAATAGAATTGGTGATGATGTTCTCGTCTGTCACTGCTTTGATGCCACGATTGTCCTGTCCATAGCGGATAGGGGCAAAGTGGATCATGAAGTAGTTCTCTGCTTCTTCTTTCAAGGCGTTCATCTTGTCTTTGTTACCCTTCTTCTCATAGATGTTCAGGGCCACCTCATAGAATTCCAAAGGATGGTGGGATTTCAGCCATGCTTCATAGAGGCTGTCCAATGCTACGCAATAAGAGTGTGATGCGTTGAAAGAATACGAGGAAGCATCCGTAATGATCTGCCAGAGCTGTGCGGCCATAGTGTCGGCATCCTCTTGGGAGCGATGTTCGTCCTCAATCATGGTGCGCACCAAGCCGCTTTTGAATTTTTCCTCATAAGCAAGGACTTTTTCTTTGCGCTTCTTGGCAATATTCTTGACGGCGGTGTAACACTCTGACATGGGAATCCCAGCATAATGAAGCGCTGCCATTTCCTGCTCCTGATAAAGGATGAAGCTGTTCGGCATTTCTTCTGTCTGAATGAGTTCGTCAAAAGCTTTGACACCATACGCGAATGGCGAACGGGCTTCAAAAATCTTATACATTGATTTAAATCCAGGACGGATAGCGGCTACAAAGGCACACAACTCGGAGATGTTGGATGGTTTATAGACACGTACTCTGGCGGAGGTGCCCTCTCTCTCCACCTGATTCAAGCAGAGCGTGCAGCCCTTATCGTACATGTTCCAGGTGGTTTGATCACCGCTTGTCCAGGACAATAGCTCGTTCACATTCGGCGGTTCTCTCCCGATACGACGAAAGGCTTGATAGATGAGATTCACGACCTGCACAGTCAGCAGGTCATTTTTCAGAAAGTGACATTCTTCAGCCCAGTGGCCGTCCATGCAGCAGCAAAGGTGATCCTTCACACGCACCAGCCCAATTTCGCGGCGAATACTTCCTTGATAGAGCAGATAGGAGCATGGGGCCACCGACCACGAGGTAATAAGGCCCAAATAATCTTTGCTTTTTGAGAAGATCTCACGGTACTGTTCATCGATATAATCAAAAGGATCGATCTCTGTATCGTCATCTTCATCCTGATGTTTGACGGCCATTTCATACCGTTTGATTTGATCTGACACAGTATTGGCCAGTTCAAACGGCACGCCTTGCGATTTGGCATAAAGCTTCCATGCCGCAGATACCTTAGCCGTGCCATAAGCCACCATGGGATAAGCGTGGTCTTCGCCCAACACTTCCTGCTGAGCACGGGCAAACGGCTCCTGGTCAGCCACATTAAAGTCAATATCTGGTAAGCTGCCGCTGGCCAGGATTCGCGTTGCGCTCATAAAGCGCTCCGGATACATTTTTACAGAAGCGGCAATACGGTCGACTTCAGTGAAACCCAGAAGCTTATTGGTGATGAAGCTCACGGCAGAGCCTCTTCCCGTCTTCGTCAGCCATCCACCGTTCTCTTTGCCTTTGCGGATGATATGGTAGTTGTCGATGAAGTAATCAGCCATGTGGGTATCCACAACAGTTTGGACTTCACTTTTGATTTCGTCCTCGTAGTGTGGCCATTTTTCTCTCGGAATGTCTGTCTTGTACGCATCCCATCCTGACCAAACCAGTCTTTTATATTCTTCGTCTCGTTGCTCCTGTGTCCAGTCGGGATACAGGGTCGGCATTTTGATGTCCGAATTGAAGATTGGGCTGTCATATTCTTCTACATCACAGAAGACCTGCGTATTGTTGATGGCGTCCATGATGTCGGTATGGGTCAATACGCCCTGCTTGGCAAACCGCTCGTAGGCGGTATTCCCATCCGGCATATCCATGTACCAGTTATCTTCATCTGCATAGTGCATGCCTTTGCTGTTGATGAAGTCAATTCGGTTCTGGTCTTCCTGTGGGAAGATGAAATGGCTGTCACATCCCATGATCAGAGGAGCTTTGATCTGGTTATGCAGCTTCAGGACACGTTCGTTGATTTCCCGCTGCTTATCCGTGTCGTGATACTGGACTTCCAGAAAGAAATTCTTGCCGAAATGGTCAAACAGTGTTGTCCAAATATCTTCAGCATCCTCGTACCACCAACCAGCAAGACAGGCAGATGTGACCCAGACATCATCCTTTGGCAGGGACAACAACAGAGGAATATCAACTCTGGGACGGCCGTAGAAGCCAGTCAAATTAGCTTCAGACAGAATGTCATTCAGACATTGCCGTCCATGTTCATTCTTTGCTCCAAGAAAAATATGGCAGTTGGTACTGTCCTTTTCCAAGCGGTCTTTGACCCAATACGCTTCCGATGCAAATAGCATCTTCAAACCATATTGTTTGGCCAGTTTGTAACACTCCCAATAGTTGCCCTGCCAGCTGTGTTCGCAAGTGGAAAGAATGGTCTGGCCCAGTTCGACAGCCCGCTTTGCGTAGGCTTCATTGGTGGCAACGGAATCCGAGATGCGGACATTGGTATACATGGAATGGCGATGGTAATTCTGATACTGGATCACATACCATCACCCCTTACATTTCCAATGCGTCCGCCCAGGTACTGATCCACCCACGATGGTTGGTATGCAGTTCGCAGACCGCACAACGTTCCTGCCCGCGGAAGTGCTCCAGATACGGGATAAAGCCACTGCGGGAGGCGTTCTTGACCAGATCACACTGCTCCTTTTGGCCAATACAAATGACCTTGCAGCCATCTGTGACACGGGTCAGAATCGTTTTGATCTGGTCAACGAATCCATTTTGCACTTCATCGAGGAGTAAAATTGTACGCGGACTAATTGTTCGGCCACGCATCCAGATGTCGGTTACGCAGGTGATATACCCTCCACCTTGCGCTTTCCAATCATCGGAAGGCGTATTGATATCTGTATACGGATTGATGTCCAAGATGGGCGCTGCGTCATACAGAGGCAGGAAATACGGTGCCAGCTTCTCTTCTGTGCTGCCAGGCCGATAGCCGCACCGTGCTTCTTTTTCACTGTGCGGAATCATGAGATACTGGATCTCATCGTACTGGCCGCTCTTGACCAGCAGCTTGGCAGCCCCTAATGCGGTCACAGTTTTACCACTGCCGCTGCGAGCGTTACAGAACACAATGTCAATGTCCGGATTGAAGATACAGGAAACAAAATGCTTCTGGTCTTCATCCAACTGCAAGCCATAGAAATTCATATTGTTGATTTCTGCTGGAATAGAAACCGGCTCCTCAGTCAGAGGAGCCGGTTTTTTCTTATTTGCCATGTAAATTCTCCTTACTGGGGTTGATGTGGGCCGAGGACTTCAAGGTCATAATTCTCTGCTTCCACTAGCGAAGGTGTTTCGTATGGAAGTGGTACGCCCTTATAGTCCGAATCAGCGTCCCACTGGTATCGGTGGTCCAAAGTGTCCAGCGTGTCATAGAACCGCTTGCTGGGCACATCGTAATAGAGCCCAATGGTCTTACCAGCGCCGGAACCGAAGCGATCCTTCAAAACCTCAATCGTTACGTCAAACGGGATCGGTTCCTGCACCCAGCCTCCCTTGCTTTTCATCATCTTTCCATGCTTTTCTTCCGGCTTGACTCGGTACAAAGCCAGGACTCGGTGTGTCAGGTTGACGGCGGCGGAAACACCCTGCAAATCAAAGATGGACATTTTGCGGTACATATCCATTTTCTTCGGATGCAGAACAACAACACAGCAGACATCCCACTGTGTAGCGAAGGACACGATATTTCGGATGAACTCTTCCTGCTTCTGATATTTGTTGTTATCGTCATTCTCTAAATCCATGGACGTTAAATTATCGAACACTAGAAAACGCACACCATATTTCCGGACAACAGATTCCGCCGTCTGCATGATATGGGAAACCTTTTGATCAAAGCTGTCCTTATAAAAGAAAATTTTCCCTTTATAGAATTCATTGATCTTCTGGGCTACATCATTGCGGACACGATAATAAAAACCATGGCCAACCGTCTTTTCATATTGATTGAGCCCCCGCCGTCCGGCATGGACATAATCAATCCAGCTCTTCAACGACGGATTACTGAGCTCTCCGCTGTAGACAAACACCGGGAAATCTTGCTCAACAGCCTTGCAGATCAAGGTGCTCAGCAAGCTGGTCTTGCCGCTGCCTGCAGTGCCTGTCAGCACAGTGGTACTTCCCATGTAGAATTTATCCAGGGCTTCGTCCATATCGGCAATACCGGTTGTAACGCCAGTCACTTCCGACATATCGAATTTCTTGACATCCGCATAGTCAACGATCGACGGGATCTCACTGTCTTTCGCATCATTGATCACGGCCTGAACGACCTGTCTGCCAGCGGCGCAATACAACTCGTTCAAGTCTTTTGCTTCGTGTGAATCGTGCCCCGGTTCATCAATGCAGACCGCTACGTCTGCTACCTTGATTCGATATTCACCAAGCCGCGTACTGACAGTTTTAAGCCACTTTCTCCCTGTTTCGTCATTATCTGGTACCAGAATGATTTCCTTAAATTGTTGGAGCCATTCCCAGCAGTTTGCGATCCAGTTGAAATTTTGTTCTCCACTATTGATGCTGACAGTATTTGGGAACCCACATTCAATGGCGGTCATCGTATCTGCCTCGCCACATGTAATGATCAGTGGCTGATCCGGATTGATCCGGTTCATATTCCAGAGAATATCCATGTGGTCTGCATTTGGCAGATGCCAAAACCGGTGCTTTTGCTCCTTGGTATTATGACTGCGCACCTTGACGGTCACCAAGTCACCGGTCAGATCGTAATATTGCAGCAAAGAGTTGCCGTGCTCATCTTCTTGGACATTGAGATGGTCAAGCGTTTTCTCCGAGATCTGTCTACCATTCCAGTAAGTATTGACGCGGTTGCGATTCTCTGCGTATTTGGGCTTTGGATACCGATAATCCCGGATCTTTGTGTGCCGGTCGATCTCTGAGAAGTCATACTGATAACCGGCCGCCTCGAACAATTTGCGGCATGCCCCGACGAAGCTCGTTCCATCCAGCATATAAGCGCTGACAAGATCAATCGTGTATCCGCAGCTGAAACAATGAAATAAATGGCGCTTTGGGTCATAGGAGCAACTCGGCGTATGGTCATCGTGATCCGGATTGGGACAACACCCCAGCTTGCGCTGGGGGTTGTACTTCTCCATCTGCAGGATCTCTTGCATCAGATCTGCGTTGCGATCACCGAGCTGCTCTTTCGCTTGTTGAATAGCCCCCCGGTCAATCAGTGTCATTTACTCCTCACAATCTCCGCAGCAAATGCAGCCGTCATCGTCATCATCTGCATAGCCGATCATGATCTTCAAATTGCCGTACTCGTCAACCTCAAAATTCTGCAGCATCTCGTCGGAGACATACATCTGAGTGATGCTGCCATCGCTGTACTCCATCTCAACACAACCGATCGGCTCGTCTTCTGCCAACAGGCGCTGGAAAATCGTCTGCGTGCTGGGACTGCCAAACGAATTGTATGTATGATTCGTACTGGATTTTAAGACCATGACGAGCGCATCAAATGACTGGAACTGATACGCTTCTGAGCCGATATGTGCGATCTGCTCAGTGATATTCATCACGTCCAAATCAGCAATGTCCTCCATCGTCAGGTTGATGGTCTCCATATTCTCCAGAGTCAAAGAGATGTGAGTGATTGCCTTCATAAGAGTTCCTCCTAAAAGTTTTGATAGAATTGACTGCGACTGCAAAAATACTTGCTTCCACAAAGGAAATTACAAAAGAAATTGTTCTTCTTAAATTCTGAGAGGGGTTTGTTCTTCGCATCGTATTCCATGGATATTTGGTCCCAGAAATCCGTGTCTTCGTAGATTGTTTGGATGGTACCGGTGAACCAGCTCAACGCTGCCTCCTGATCTTCATCACAATACGGAATGGTCACAATTGTTCCCGCCCGGAACATATCGAAGACCAGTTCTTTGGGGCGTTCCCTATAGTTCAGATACACCCAATACGCATACAGGTAGAGTTGGATTGCGTAATGCGCCTGTTCTTCTGGAGTTTTGAACTCGCTTTTGCTTTTGTGGTCGACAACGATCAGGCGACCATCACGCTTATCTCGCACAAGCAGATCGATATAACCGAGGAACTTACGCCCCTCGATCTCAAATTCGACTTTGAGTTCCACCCCGAGGATCTCCCAGTAGTCAGGAAATCCCTCGAAGGATGCGAACAGCTCCCTTCCGCGTTCATAATAACGGTCGGCCATCGACTTCCCTCTGATAGGAGGAAAATCGTTGTGCATATATTGCGGATATCGTTCATCGTAGGCATCCAGCAGTTCAAAATCGGCCAGCGTACCCTTCTCATAATCTTCAAAAATGGAATGACAAAGCGAGCCCCAGTCTGCAAAACCGGAGCCCGCTTGTTCAACGTGATCTAAGTAATGAAGTTTCCAGCCGTAGGGACATTGCTCATACGAATTAACACGGCTAAAACTCCACACCATCTTATCTAATTGTTCCTGATAAGGGGTGCCCAAAGAATCACCCCATTAGAAAGGGAGATCGTCCTGATCGTCTGCAGCTGCGCTCTGAGCACCGTCCTTCTTATTGGAGCCGAAGTAGACGTTTTCTGCGACAACATCATAAGCAGTCCGCTTATTGCCGTCCTTGTCCTCATAGGATCTGGTCTGCAGTCGGCCAGAGACGACCATCATGTCGCCCTTTGCAAAATACTGCGTCAGGAAATCAGCAGTGCCACGCCAAGCTGTGACATTGATGAAGTCTGCCTCTCGCTCACCGGTCTCCTTGTTCTTGCGGTCGCGGTCAACAGCGATGCGGCAGGACACTACGTGCACATCCTCGCCAACAGTACGTAATTCGGGATCGGCCACCAGCCGGCCCATCAGATCAATGTGATTCAAAGCCATATTAGTTTTCCTCCAAGTTATTCAGATTTGCCAACACTGCGTCGGCGGTTTTAAAATCTTCAATGCGATTGTAATTTGCCGTGGACACCATAACATTCTTGATCGCCGCGACGATATCGTCTTTGGAAACACCATTAGCCTGCAGCTTTTTGACCTTTGCGTCGATCTCTATGATCTTGCTGGGAACGTCGTTGGCAGTAGCGGCGGTGGTCGCGGGAGCGGCAGTATTCTTGGTCTTCGGTGCAGGCGTTTCGCCGCTGTTAGCCCAATCATAAATCGCTTCACCGTCTGCCTCGGTCAGAACGTCATAACGATCTTCAAAGAGGTGTGTGTTGTCCTTGGTGGCGCTAAAACGGTGAGTGGCCTGATCGAGATTCAGAGTAACTGTGTAGTTGAACTCTGCGCCGTCCCGCTGTGTATAACCGAGACCGACCTTCTTGGGGATCTTCTTGCCGTTGCTGTCCTCAAGCACATACTCATCCTTGCCTCGCACCGTGGCAATGATATGGATGGGTGCCTGGAGGATCTTTTCCATAAAGGCATTGTGTCTCGGCGTGACGGACTTCCATTTGGTATATGAGTTAGAGCCCGGCATATTGTTTACCAGATCGAGGCAGAAGTTCCACTCGTGAGAAGTGGAATCGATCACCAAAACCTTGTAACCGGCCTTAACTGCCTCGTCGATCGCTTCGATGTACTTCTCAGGAGAATACGGTTCCTCCAGCTGCATGTCGTCGAAATCAAACTCATTGGCGTAATACCGGATACGTCCGTTCTCTGTGTCAACCACCGCTACGCGGCTGCCACACTTTCTTGCCATACCTGTGGCAAGCCGGAGGGCACTGTAAGACTTGCCGCCACCACTGGGGGAGTTCAGCAAAATCTTGGCCCAGATTTGTTCTCGTTTTGCTTTTTGGAATGCCATTGCTAAAACCTGCTTTCTGTTATATTTAGAAAATGCATTTTGCATGATCTATCTCTTTTGCTTCTTGGCCGGCTTTTCCGGTGGGTATACGACAGAATCAAAGTCTGCCGGAGTTGCTGCTTTTTTCATCAGTTCATACCCATCGGATGTGCGTCGGTATAAAAAATAAACACTGCGATCCGGCTTGGAAGTTACCAGCCATTCGCAGTGATCATTGTCTATGTAAGAGACCCAGCGAATGTCCTTCGCCGGGACTGCTTTGAGTTTTTTGGGAGTTGATGCCGCCATTTTTGCATCATCCTTTCTTAGGTCATAATAGGGGGAGATTTTGCCCTCCTTCGGCCTGTCAAACCATTGAAAACCCTACATTCTTTAGTGAAATAAAGAAATTTGAGAGTCCTGAAAGCCTTGTGCCGCAAGGGTTCTAAGAAACTATAAAACTACTGTTTTGTGACGCTTAATTCAAATCGTAGAATGGAGACTGTGTTCGCCGCGCTTGCCCAATCAGTCCTAATGTTTCGCGATCAAGCACGCCCAAATAAACCAACAAGCGCCGTTTGGGAATCGTTACGACTTGCTCGGCCAAAACAATGCTGGCCGTCTTCAAGCCATTGAGCGTGCTCGGATGTACCAACACATGAGTCGGCATGTACTTGGCCTTGTTGACACGGGAAGACATGGGGATCACTTCAACTGTTGTGCTGAAACGGTTGCCGATATCGTTTTGAGCGATTACCACAGGGCGCTTGCCAGACTGTACGTGGTCATCTCCTAAGAGGTCTGCAAAAAAGACATCTCCAAAATGGGGCTGCGGTACTTCGTAGTAACTCATAACAGATCTCCTTTCAATGATTGTTGGCATAAAAAAGAGCCCCGCCGAAGCGGGGCTAAGAACAATATTGTATGTTTTTATAAGTGTGCTTGCTTGAGAGAAATAATTTTCCTGATGGTTTGTCGCAACTCTTGGATAAGAATATCTCTTCGCAGGCCGTTCTCATCTGGCATAGGGTTCCGCACGGTCTGCGTGCACTGACGCATGCTGGCCTCTCTATTCGCCTTTGCTTTAGCACAAGCTTGCTCTAGTTGACGGCGCTCTTTGATTTCTTGCTCATAATTCCTTGGAGTGCCTGGTCTTATATAGCCTAAGCTATTGCGATAAATGCGAATATCGTCATATGCAGGGATTTGTTGCTTAATCCAATCGCTCTTAATATAGTATCCCTGGCCCATCCAAAAAAACTGGTCAAAAGGGTGTAATGCACCAGAATCCATTTTAATTTCCTGTCCCCACGCCCGTGCTTCTCTGTCGACATATGATGACGGCAATTCTATGATAGGGATGATTTTTTCCAAAAGAGGTGCAGATAAACGTACATTCTCCTTATGAATAAACAACTGTTCGCCATGATCAACAAGCTCCTGTAAAGCTTGTGCGATAGCTTTTTGAGATATCGGCTCACCCATAAGTGCTTCACTGTATTTCTCTAAGTCGTTGCCGCAGAGGTTTCTAAGTCCGGCCGCCTGAACTGATTGTAGAACAACTGGCTCTAACTCTTGATAATGATTCCAGCCTAAAACATACAGACTCCCGACAAATTCATTCTGCCCATCGTAAAGATCAATACTTTTCCGCGCTTTTTTGCCTGACTGATAATCAGCAGCCTTGCAAATGCTTCCACCTATCCACAGGAACAGTGCTAATGTAATTAACCAGGCCATAGATCACCTCAATACATAATTCTGCCGGTTTCCCTGTCCCATTTGACAATGTTAGTTCCAAGCACCTGACGACCCCAAATTGGTTTCGCGATCGCGATTGCCTTTTCGTCAGACACCTTGCATGCACATGGCATACTAAAAGGCCCATAAATTGGGTCTAACGCGCCACGCACACTCTCTGCTTCTTCTTGTACATCGTAAGATTCGGTTGACTGCACGATACTCGCGTTACCATTTATGATGCGAATTACGGGTTGATTCCGCCGACGCAAATCTTCTAACGCATAGATGACGCTGAGCTTTTGCAGGGAAGAACCGTGTGTCATTGTGTAATGGTACGGGAGCGTTTCGTTGCTTGGGATAGTCGGACGCTCTTTTAGATATTCTAATTGCAAGTCGAGGCAGTGCTGCCATGCAATTGTATAGATGTTTCCCTTGATGGCCTTGATCTCGTTGTCTTTGGTTTGTTTCCGCTGTTGTGTCTTGTAGCGTGATTTGTCGAGTGTGCTGGCGATAGCTCCGCCTATCCACAGGAACAGTGCCAATGTAATTAACCAGGCCATGATTCACCTCGCTTCTGTATTCTGCATGGTCTTATCAAACGCGAAATGTGACCGTAATTGTAAATTCATCTCGATCTCTGCGAATTTCCAAATGGTCTGCTGGCCGCAGTGTTTCGATAATGCTACGAAAATTCTCACAGTTTAGATCTAAAAGATCAGTCGATAGAGTCACCTTACACGCACCACGATCGATCTTGAATTGTACTGGCGTATCACCCCAACTGTCTTCCAACGCTTTGGAAGCGGCGGCCGCATAATTGTATGCATACCCCAACCCTTGCGTTGGTTTCTCGGCTCCGGCCGCTTTGCAAAATTCTTCAAAACTCACTTATGATCACGCTCCTCCGTTTTCTTGAGATATAGTTGATATTCTGTGATAAGCATTTTCTTTGTTGGCGTGACACCGGTTACATTAAAAATTCGTTGAATCTCTTTTGTTTTTAAGCTGTCCAAGGGCACATGCTCCTGCTTGTCTAACACCAAAAGTTTATGATAACTACCCATGCGGGAAATCGCAGAGAATATCAGAATCGGTTTTTGACCAACTTCAAGACACTTTCCGGCATAAGCGGCGAACTGCGCGCTTATCTGCTCCGAGTCGAATTTCTCCTTGCTTTTGGTCGAATTGACCGTCCTTGTTTGCTTTAAGAAGTATCCTTTATCAATTAGCTCAACGCTGAAAGTTTGGTTTTGCGTTCTAATCCCGCTACGAGTATTCACGTATGTGCTTAAAATTTTCCACTGACTATCTGTCTCGATCCGAATATCGCGATCTGCTGTGTGGATGAGTTTATTTTTTAAATCCATATCCTCGTTTCGCAGATCACAGCATTCTTGCATCGTTAAACCAAGCCAACTTAATGTTGCTATCGGCCAAATTGCGAAACCTTCAGTGATCGGATAAAACGACAATAACTCGGCGTAAATATCGTCCCATGTTAAAATATCTGGGAATGGTGCGTCTTGGATATATGCTTCGTACATATTGCAGCTGCCGAGCCATTCACTCCTGCGCCCGATATGATCAAACGCCCATTCTCCATATTGTTCAACCAATCGGAACAACTCAACGAATCCATTCATGAATGGACTCTCGGCTGATCGTAGACATCGATGATACTCTGTAGGACTCATGTACAGGACATCTTTATCGAGTTGTTTTTCGAACTGCTCAATGCGGTTGAACAAGCTAACGCACCGATGCATTGCAGAACCGCGCCATTCCAAAAACTGCAATTTTAATTTTTCATTATACACGAATCTGTACCTCATTTACAAAATATGTATGCGTACATAATCCAGTATAACGAATTTGCCCTTAAATTTCAAGAAGTTCCAATGCTTTTCCCAACAACTCTGGAGAAACATAAGGGCATAACCATATATCTAGTCCTATGTCTCTCTCCTGTTTCGATGTTCGCGTTCTTAGGGCTAAAAATCCTCCCGCCTCCATATCCGCCGACGGAATAATTTTAACGGACTCTATCTGGCTGTATCCGCAAGCAGCCCTTACTTTGTCGGGGACAGTCTCCGCAAAGAGCGAAAGACTGTCCCGCTGTTTTTGGTATTGATTCCCCGAGATCATCTCCATCACCCATTGTTGTAGTTCGGATGTAGTTTGACGATCTAAAATATATGGCATCTCCATCCTCCGCAGTTACATAATGATATCTTCTAAATATGGCAGCGCGTCACGTAGTAAAGATGTTGCCGTCTCTAAACCATCAACTGCGTCTTCACATTTCTCATAACGGTCTGTACTTTGGAGATTTTCTGGCCAGTTATTCATAATGTCGGTTTCTTGGTCGAGTACATCCGTTAAAATATTAGTGCCGCAGTCAATGTGTTTTATTGCTTCGCGGATTTTTTGCTTTCGCGCTTTATTCACACATTTTCCTCCTGCAATTGGATTTTGACAAAGTGTTCCTCCATTTCTTTAGCCGTTACAATACCTGCTGTATTTTTCATAAATAGGACAACGTAGTCGCCCTCATGAGCAGTTGCGGTCGAGCCATCTACCTTATGAAGCACAACACGCGGTGGCGTAGAAAGAATTACATCCAACTCCTTCGTGTTGGTGGCCCAGGTTGGTATTGCTGTATCGCCGACGCGGAACGCTTCGCAAACCGATTCGTTCAGACAGTATGTGAAAGTCGGTTCCTCGTCGGCTGTATCATCTTCGTGGTGCCACCTGCCATCTGTTCCCGGATAAAAACCATGATCCTCCAAAACTTCGGATAGAACGCTTAAACCTATCCAATAGCTAAGTAGGATCACTGCACAGGAAATTGCAAAAATTCGAAACCACATAAGCATCACCTCTCTATGTTATTGCCACGGTGCTATGTGCCGCCGCTCCATCTCCGCTCGAATCTGCTTCAGGAATTGCATCCACGTCGCATAGTCGCAATCCATTCCATAGGACGGGGCCTCCCGAATGTCGCGCTCCATGCAACCAATGGTTTGATCATCGAGATACGGAAGCAGAGGGAAAACGAAGTCGCAGACCAGCTTCGGCATATAAGTACAGCGCCCCAGACAATATCGGATGGCGCATGTTACAAGACAGCCGAAATCATGATCGGCAAGATCAATATTTGGTTTTTTGTTCGTACTCATATTCCTCCTAAAATCGAACGTATGTTCGTATTATAATAACGTCAGGCCTAAAATACTATCGGCCGATTCAACAAGAATATGCTCGAAAAATCTACAAGCGTTGATAAGCCCTTGGAATTACAAGATTGGATCGCCTTTTTGATGTTCAAAAAGTTCTCCAACTTCAACATCCATGGCGTCTGCCAATTTACACAGGCAACGGAGCGTCGGGTTCGACCACTCATTTTCGATTCGGAGAATGTGTGTGCGACTGATGCCAGATCGCCTTGATAACTCTTTCGCCGATAATCCGCGCTCGGTACGCACTTGATACAGTAAGATTTTCATAATATCACCGGAAGTAGCTTGTCCTCCCACTTCCAGTCTATACTCCTTACGTGCACATATGTGTGACCGTTTGGCTGGCTCTTAGTGCTCTTTAAAGACAATCTGTTGCCCATTTTGTAAGGACCAGCAGCCACCATCTGTAATGGCACAATTAGCACAGTTCCCAGAACACGGAATGGCGTCTGGTCTTGCTGTCGTTGTACCGTCTTTGAATTTCACGTGTGCCTCTGGGAGATTATGAGGGTTCTGCATTTTGAGACCAGTCCATCCACTAAAGATCAAATGCAGATTTGCGGGGATCGCAGCGCCGGAATCCAGAAATGCATTAACCAATTCAAACTTTTTGGTAAAGCATAAGATTTGGCAATGTGTTTGGCGAGCTGCCACACCGACCATCCTGATCAGATAGCTCATATCCGGAATGTCGCCACTCACATGAAAACGAAAGAAGCGGCTCATCATAACAGCCGCTTCTACTTCTCTCCAATATGTATCCGGTTCGGTTTTGAGAACATGCAAGTTCGTTCCGTATGCCTTTCTCACGGAAGGCCGCAGCCGTTCGATCTTAGCGGCATAACACTTTTTCTGACAATCGCACTGCCGACAAGTCAAGATAGATGGCAGTGAAACGCTGGGGATCTTCCCCATTTTCATATTTCCGCCGGAAATACTGATATGAGCCAAGCCAAAAACTCCTTTCTGAAAATGGGAGGGCAACCGAAGTCACCCTCCCATTCCGCATCCAATTATTGGTCGAAATACATTGTGATACCTACTCCAACGCCGATTGGGATCGACCAAAGCAAAAGTGGCCAGATTGCTTTCAATGTCACAGCCAAAGCGATAGGACCTACAATCATCAAAACACAAACCACAACTCCAATGATGCCGAGCACACAACAGAGCAACAGTTTGGCCCATTCGGGGAGGTCATCCCACTCGACAGGTTCTTTCTCTTTTTTCATTTCGTCACCACAGTATTGGCACCCTGAACGGTCACCCAGCCATGCTCCATACGGGCTTCAGCTTCCTTCATACGAATCAGTTCGTCTGTAATAGAAGCGGCGATAGTACGGTTGGATTCAGCCTCCGCCTCAGCTTCAATCAGCTTCACGGCAGCCTTGGATTCTGCGACCACCTTATCGGTTTCCGCCTGAGCCTGGGCTGTCTGCTTAGCCAGTTCAGCGATCTCCGCATCCTGCTTAGCTTGTTCCTTGGCCTGCACCTTCTGCTGCAGAGCGGAATCCAGTTCTACATCAATGATTAGAGCACTGGAAACGTTGATGCCATACTCTTCAGACAGCTTTTCATTTAAGTAAGTAGTGATTGCCTGGTTGACTTCAGATTTCTTGTCAGAATAGATGTCCATGACCGAAAACTTCGGCGTAACTTCCTTAACGTAGGCAATGATGCTGTTCTGGACTCGGCTTTCTACAATGGCTTCACCGTCCATGCCATTGAATTTCTTATAAAGATCAATGACTCGGTCAGGCATGAAATTGTAATTGACAGTTAGATTGACCTTGACCATGCCACCATTAGCTGGTGCGTCGATTGACCAATCAGGGTGCTCTTTGTCGTTGTAGTCAGCCGGATCATCAGAGAATACGATCTGTTGCTGGCTGACGGGAAACTGCTTGACATGCTTGAAGGGTGACATCAGGTGCCAACCTTGAGACAATGTCTGTTCTTCAACACCGTGAGCGGAATACACCACGCCTACATTGCCGACAGAAACCCGCTCAATAGACATCACGACACCCAAGGCAATTACAATGGCCGCAAGTCCAGCCAAAATCTTTTTCATCATTTGTTCTTTCCTCCAGTAAATAAAGTGATTAGTATATAAACGGCCGCCGCAACTACGACGAACACGGAGAACATTTCTTTCATGTGATCCTCCTTTGATCATGAATCCGCAAAAGCCAGACAGCTCGCGCTAAAATGGCAGGGTCTCTGTACGGCAAGTCATATCCAGTAGAATGGTCAAAGTTTTGGAACGATTCTGCATACGGTGCTTCTACCGCCTCCGTTGGAAAATCTTTTTGCAGTTGTTCCAATTCCAGGGCCCAATTCTTCCATTGCTCATCCGTGACAATCGATTCGTTGTAGGCATAGTAGATGGCGCTATGCACCAGGAGCTGCAATCTGCGTCTCTGGATCAGCGACTTAATTTCTTCGTTGATCATAAGTATTTCTTTCCCCTGTACTTGGTCGGCAACGCATATACAGTGATCAATCTGGAGCCACTAAAGATAAAGAGCGCCTCCCCGTAGATCCGCATCTGGTTGGCATTCCCGTAAGATAAGTAGACACTATCCAGATAACGATGCAAAGACCCACGGGTTTCCCCGTGGGTCTTTCCTTCCGTATATGCTTTATTGGCCATCCGTTGGCCAGCCTTCCGATTCCATCCAAGACGCTCCTTCATTCGGTCATAGGCGTGCTCGGTAATCTCAACAGTCATTTTGCCTGCATTTCTCGAATGATCTCGGCGATCTGATCTGCCACGCGGACAAAATCTGCTTCCAGATATCCCTTCGTCGTCATGGCAGCAGTACCGATTCGGACGCCGCTTGTCTGCACAGGGCTGCGAGTGTCGCCCGGAACCATATTCTTGTTCAAAGTAATATGGTGTTTGTCCAATTCATCCTGCACCTGCTTACCGGAAAGCCCGGTGTCAGTCAAATCCAGCATGAACAAATGGTTGTCTGTGCCGCCTGTGATTACCTTGAAGCCGAGCCGCATAAACTCTGCGGCCATTGCCTTGCAGTTCCGCACGACTTGATGAATATAATCATGGTAGGCTTCCGTCAAAGCCTCCTCTGCACAAACAGCCTTACCGGCAATCACATGTTCCAGAGGCCCACCCTGCGTGCAGGGGAACACGGCAGAATCCACCTTCTTGGCCAATTCCGGACGGCAGAAAATCATGCCACCGCGAGGACCACGAAGAGTCTTATGAGTCGTGGTTGTAACGATATCCGCAATGCCAAACGGCGTCGGATGGTCACCAGCGGCAACCAAACCGGCGATATGAGCCATATCCACCATGAAATAAGGGTGGTAATCCGCATCGGAATTTCGCTTGATGATGTCGCCGATACGCGCAAAATCAATGATACGCGAATAGGCGCTGGCACCCGCCAACACCAGCTGCGGGTGATGCTCGATCAGCTTTCGTTCCAGATCGTCGTAGTCGATCATACCATCCGCTCCGACATCATACTGGATAATATGGAATAGCTTACCGCTAAAGTTGACTGGAGATCCGTGCGTCAGATGTCCGCCGTTACTCAGGCTCATGCCAAGGATCGTATCACCGGGTTCCAGTACAGACATATATGCCGCCAGATTAGCGCTGCTTCCGGAATGGGGTTGAACATTAACATGATAATCTGTCTGGAAAACCTCCTGCCACTTCTGACAGCAGTAGGTTTCAACGGCATCCACGCATTCACAGCCGCCGTAATACCGACCTTTATTACCGGTTTGGCGCACCGCAGGATAACCCTCCGCATACTTGTTTGTCAGGCATGAGCCGACTGCCCGCATCACATTTTCGCTGACGAAATTCTCACTGGCAATCAGTTCGATGTTTTCGTCCTGCCGCTCCTGCTCAGCGGCAATTAGGTCAAATACTTTTGATTCCAAAATCATTTCTCCTTTCAGTCTTTCCAAGGTTCCGCATCGCTTTTCGGGATGCTACTCCAATCATGGTTCGACCTCCTAACCCTCATTATATTTGACATTTTCAGTCTTTTCGTCTATTTAATTAAACGTTATTGTTTTTGTCCCTTCGTTGATTGGCTCGTCTGTAAGCATGTGACACACAAAATCCAATTTGTTTCGGGGACCATGTAGGGTGCTTCTGCTTAATACAAAAATAGATGAACCCGTACAAATTATAAATTCTGCACTTTCTCATCAGGCACCCTCAATGATCATACACAAGTAATCCATGAATCGGCAAAAGGCCGTCATGTAAAGATATCCGCCGCCGAAAACACCAAACAAAACGCCAGCAATCATTCCGACCCATTTGCGCTGTTTACAAAACTTTGTCGCCAAATAATAGACGCCGGCGGTAGGCAGAAACAAGAATACGACGAAGCAGATTCCCGCAACAGCCCCAGCGACCAAAGAATATAAGTAGATTGCGTAGTTCATATTCCCCTCCGTTAAAATCCCTATACCACCATGCCTCATAAAGCATAAAACCAACCAAGACGAAGTCGAACACCGCTCCGGCGTAGTTTTCTTGAGCGATTCGATGAAAGCCCGTTAAGCAATCGATGGCAGCCAAGCCAATATAGATTTTTGATATGGTGGACAGGTCGTCTTCGTCAAAAAATCTCATTTTCGCAGGCTCCATAAGTAGTCAACAAAGTGAGACCAATTCATCTCTACCTGTTGAAAAATGTCAACATGGAGCTGTGCCGGAACACCAACCCATTCTTTGATGATGACCTCATATTCGCATTTGCTCCAAAAGTAATACATCATAGTGCTGCGAAGCTCTTTGGAAAACGCATCGCGGTCGATGTCCTTCTTTTTCAAAAGTTTCTCAACATCGTGACGGAAGCCACCGTGGTCAAAAACGTTACACGGTCTGATTTTTCTTGCGTTGGAATCATGGTAATATGCATACCATTCCATTATTCATTCCACCTCCGCAAGCCAGAAAGCCTTTCGGCAATCGGAGCATTTACGCCCGGAGCACTCTAGCTGCATCTTTTTGTAGAAGTGACACGGGTTTAAAGTCAGACAGCCATCCGTTTCGCCAACATCTGCTCCTGGGAACATCGTCAGAAACTCGCTCTGGCGGGTTTTGACAGGGTGCTCGGCAGCCCACTGCTCAACGGCTTCGATTGCTTTTTCCGGGTTCTGGAAGCACCAAACCGAACAAACGCTCTTCCTGTCCATTATCTGGTCAAGCGGGCAGCCCTTACAGCCTTCGCCTTGACCCCGTTGCGCGTTGCACATACGGTTTCGATTATGAGCAAACTTCACAAAATCCATCTTCATTCTCCTTTCCATATGGTTGTTGAAGCCACCGTACTTCGTGATCAATGGCTTCATCATAGTTCAAAAATTCCTCACCGTCGCTGGTGCGCCAGAACGCATACAGGCCCTCAATCGGGTTCTCATCCCAGTCATATTCCACGGTCTCCTCCTCACATGAAATGATCAAGAGGGCAGCAAGATCGTGGTCAGACAGGGATTCCAAATAGCGGCGATTGGACATTTCCCCATAGCGCGAATCTTGGAAACCACACTTTGGACACTTCCCGTCTGTCTTAGCTGGGTTGTTGACTTCAAGCCCACAACTTGGACAGATATAGCTGTCTGCATTATCGATCCAGTTTCTCGCATCTCCTATTACGCCAAGCTTCCCAAGAATATCAATGACCGTGTCATAGCAGTCACGGCCATGTGCACGATATTTGAGATTATCTGCATACAGGTCTCCATGGAGGCCAATTACATCTTCTCGTTCCATATCGTACAGAATGCTCCTGATGTCGAAGTAATACTTCGTCTTAATGGCTTCATTCAAGACATCATCTTTATGGACTATACTGATTACAGGCATTATTCCACTCCATTCTGAGCCGCACGCAGCTCATTGACCGCCCTTACCAGCTCGTTGATTGTCCACAGCATTGCTGTTTCATCGAAATAGGTTAATTCGGCGATCGTTTTAGTTCGATCTGTCTTGGGAAAATCATACTGACCAATGCGTTTGTAGCCCGGAAATCCTTTCTGATACTCGTAGGCCGTGATGTAATCACCGTCGCCGTCAGTATATATGACGTGAGGTTCGCAAAACCCGCGTGCCACACAGTCCCTACACTGGCAGATTGAATTGATATAGCCGGTTCTCCCGGTGACATCTTCCACATAATCACCTACGCGAAATTCGTATTTCACGGCTTGTCCTCCTCTCAAAAAGATTCGAATCCATGCTGCTCAAACCACTTGTCATCAACGATCCGAGGCACCATTTTGTAGACCTCCATAGCTTTCTTCCACGACAGTTCGACATTTCCAAGATCAAAGTCTCTGTACATTGCCGAATCGTCACTGGACAAAAACATGATCCTGACCATGGAACCAAAGTAGTATGTGTGCCAGATTTTACATACAATATGGCTTTTTCCATACCATTCAACAGGATACCTAACCCGTACCACTTTGGCGTGATGCCTATCCGCGTGGCAGTAGTTTGTCAGCTGAAATCTAATTACATCATTCATCTCCATTGGCGAGTCTCCGTTCCAGATCGATCACAGCATCATTGGGCGTAGTGCCACGTCCAACAGGGATCACGTTATACATCCAGAACTCTGCGCAGCTTTCATCATCTGCATCAAAGCCATATGGAATATCGTCGTAATGGCGATTCCAGGCGATGTATGCGCCACCTGAATATGTACCGCCATAGCGGTCACACAGAATTGTCAGTGGGTATACGGGACTAAATTCCATTTTTGTCTGCCTCCTTTAATAAAGCATCAATGTCGATATCAGGGATCGTGGCCACATAGGAGCCATCAGCATCCCAGTGTGGATGCATTTCCTCTTCGACCTTCTGCAAGAATTGGTCGCGCCGATTCAGCTCCTCGATCTTTTCCAGCAATCGTTGATGCTTCCTTCGCATTTTGCGATCCTGCGGCCAGAACCAGATGCGCTGATACCAGTTCAACTTGACGCCGAGATGTTCTTCAATCCATAGTTTCTTCATTTCAATTATCAGCCCTTCCCGATTGCAACGCCGGTCGCCATGGCAAGCGTATACACGACGAAGAGCATTACAATCAGCACACTATGGCTCCAATTTTGCATGATTCCACACGTAGTGAAACCGAGGCTCAGACATGCAAAGATTCTCAAAATTGTTTTCATAATTTCCTCCTATAGAACCGAGCTTTTAGGCTTCGCAATCAGTGTGTTCAACCGACTGAGGCCGTTCATTTTGATCCGCCTCCTTCGGTAAAGCATCAATATTTTGCAAGCCAAAGAAGCGATCACCCGCAGCTTTGGCTTCGCGATAGCTGGCCACTTCTTCATCGACATCGCAAAACAGCTTTCCGTCATGCAGAAACGCACGGGCTTGCTGTGCGAGCTCGACCAAAGTATCAACAAGCATTTTTAGATCCTCTGCACTATGGCAGCCGTCGTAGTCGCACCCAATCGCCCAGATGTCAAACAAGCACTCGTCCACACAGGATGGATTAGAATATGTCACTCCGGTTTGCTCATCGAATGTATACTTCACAGCAATCTCCACCCTCCAATCAATCTCATAGTCGTTCATGCTCCTTTCCGCATTCGCAAAAACTGTCTGGAAATGTCCGAGCGTATTACTCAGCACCTTCACCCATTTTGGCGCCGCAATGGCAGTACGGGTATTGCTTGTAAATACTCGACTTACCAAAACGCACTTCTTCTCGTCCGCAACGTGAGCAATGATAGAGCTCACTAGGGCCAAAATCAGTTGTCAATACCCAAGTGGCACGAATGACCGGGGCCACGTCGGCGGCGGAAAGCGCTTTGATTTTTTCCGCATACCAGTCTGGGTAGTGTATTCTCAGCGGCTCTCCTGAAAATAAATTGAGCGCCGCATCTCGCTTAATGTATTCAGCCATTGTCAAAAGTCCTCATCACATACGCCACGCAGTTCTCAGGGTCATTCCCACAAATACATGGCGCATATACGCATGAATCACAAATTGTAAACATCTCAGTGAGTGTCATTGTCAGCCCTCCTGTTCCATGCTTGAACGAGATTTCAATTCAACCATTGACTTTATGGATTTCCCTCCCATGTATTCTCGAGCCATTTTTCAATTTCCTCCAAAGTTTCAGGTAAATCCGAGATACCGGCAAAACGATTCAAAGCCTCATCATTCCGAAATTTGAGTAAAACTCCCGCCAATTCACTGTCCGTCATGCCACGAATCCGGTCGGCTATGGTTGCTGGCCATGTGCGAAACGGGCACTTTTCGGTTGCAGGGCAATTCTCAAAATCATAACCCATTTGCATGGGGCATTTGTCACCAGTACACTTTTTCATAATCTCTCCTTCTTTTCGGTTCCCTAACCGAAGGTGAAATCACGCACGTGCGGGTCGTCTGTCCATGCGGGCGCTTTCTCCCACTGTCCATATGACATCCACCCATGTTTCTTATAAAAACGAACGGCGCTGTTCCAATTCCGCAGAATAGCATTATCATCGCCATCCCCTTCGTAAACGAGAGCGAATTGATAGCAATGCAGGGGGACGCGCGGAATAACAGAGCAGTATTTTGGGCATCGGCACATCCGCTGTCGTGTGCCGTTCTTCTTTCCCCACATTTCCGTGATGACTGGTGTGCACCCACATCGAGGGCACGGTTCGATTCTCATGTGTCTCTCCTTTTAAAACTGCTCGGTCAGGTCCAGCTCCGCGCCGCAGGCGCAGCGGACACGTTTAACGATGCCAATGGAAGTGGGCACAAAAATAAAAGTGTCGGCACCACCACAGGCGCCGACATACCGTCCACCGAAATCTTTTCTGTAATATTTGCATTGGTGTTCTTGAACCCACGTCTTATATCTGGCTTCCTGCCAGTCTGATAATGTAAATGTCATCATATGTAATTGCCTCCTTCCTCATGACCGTCAAATTCAGGTGCTTTGGCGATTTCCTTTCGCCACTGAGCCATACCGTATAACTGTGAGATGCCGCCGTTAATTTCTGGGGCGGGGTCCGCATCATAAGTCCAGTTGCGAAATAAATACTCGACCTTTCGGGAATCAGTTTCGCACACCAACCTAAAGTCAGTCAGATTTACTACGTCAACAAAGGCGTTGTCCGGTGTAATTTCCGGATAAATGTTAGACACCTTCACCTGATAGCCGAAGACATCTTTGCGGGCTTCGTAGCTCCCACAGGTCGCCACTTTATGGCCGTCCTTTTCCAAATAAATATCGTAGTGCATTGCGTAATGCATTGCTACGATCACCTCCTATAAAGCTATCCTTTCAGGGTCTCTTGATGGTCCAGGAGCCAGCCATACCAGATGCACTTGACACAAACGCTCGGATCAGTTGTGAGAGCCAAACATTCAGCTAAGTTGATACATTGTGGACACGCTGGCTTGAGTGTGTCTGCCGGCACACTTCGAATGGATTTGGCAATCTGTTTCATCTGCTCTAATCTCTCTTGGCTGAGCACATTCTCTTTCGCTCCTGCTTTACGCTGGCCGAATATGTAAGCGTTACCGCTCATTTAGAGCCTCCTTTCGTCAGCCACATTCGATAAGAAATCACTTCTTCGAATCTGACATTGTATCGTTTCGTCAGATATTCCATGAACTCATCAGTTGACAGTTCGTCCAGTATATCCGCCAGTTCCGGATGTTTTACAAGGATGGCTCGCTCGCGGATGTCCCATGGGTCAACCCAGCCGACGTCATAGCACTGTAGCAGAAGTCCAGATAGGTCGTATTCATCTAACTTGTCGGCGGCTCGTTTGCTGTCCGGATCATAATCAAACATAAATGAATCCTCCTCACGCATCACTTCTTCTGATCGTCCTGCCTGAGTTGCTCTTCATTGAAAAACATTACGCAGAGATTAAAGAAACTTTTAAACTTACTAAAATCGTTGACAAAAAAATCGAACACTTTAACGCCGCCAACACGATGGCGGCCAGATGTAATGCGGACAAGGAACCCTCTGTCTTCGCACCACTGTTCAAACTTGTCAAAATCCATAAAATCCATGGAATTACCCTTTCCTCATGTTCCACACACCGCAAATCTTGCAGCTCATATGGGAACACTCACCGCAATTCGTGCCATCAGGAGCCCACCCGCACCCGGAATCATGGACTCCTCCAAGTTCATCGATATAGTAGTCTTCTGAATCAGTCGGATAAAACGTGACGATGCAATGCGGGATTCCAACTTCGTCGCCAAAGTCATTTACTGCAAGACGACCATCAGGCTTCAAAATCAGATCAGGATCATCGGTGATATATTTCTGGCGAACTGTATCGTAAACTTTATATCGCATATAAAAGCAGCCTCCCTACTCGTTAAGATTCTTGATATGATCCAACGGCTTACCGTCTTTGCATTTGACAATGCCGATAAAAATGATGTGGTTGGTCAGATAATTGCGGAGAATCACTCGTAAATCGGATTCAGCTTCCTCGGCTGATTGTCTTCCATCACAGATTAGGCCGCTATTGCTGCCGTCCTTCAAGCAAGCATAGAATTTGTACTCATTTTTGGATTTCGCCATCAACACACGTTCCTTTCTCAGAAGCCGCAATCAGCTCCGCATATTTCTGCTTGTACCAATCACGCTCTGCAGTCAATTTCATGATGGTATCCGTCTTGCTTCTCAACTCATCTGCGTTGTCTTTTAATAATTGTGGAGAAACAATCGCTACTCTCTCCAGGATAAAATAGCGTTCACCGCCATGCTCAATTGCGTATGTCAAACGGTTCCACTGATCTTGATAATGTGAAAGCCTTTCGATGGAATCGCTCATGTTGTCATAGGTTTGTTTTGAAATCCACATGGCTACCTCCTAACTTGCTCCATAACCACTGCCATTCTTACAGCCATACAACAGAATCCCGGTTGCCGAAATACAGTGGATACACGACCTCATGCAGTGTCACCGTATCTAAAGTGCTGTCGCACCACATTCTGCCAAACTTGTATCCTCTGCGTGTAATGGCGGCTGCTGCTGGAATCCATTCTAAGATGGTTCCGTCGTCAAACAACGTGCGCAAACTATTTCTGGAGCGCACTCGGCCGATTACGACTTTGCCAGCCTCTTGTTCAATATTCTGCATGATTTTTAGAGCCTGATCATGTGAAAAGCCAACGACCGCCCATTGGTTCTCAAATGCTCCGTACACGATGCGCGCCTCCCCTCAGCGGAACAAGCAAGAATCCTCGTACTGCTTTACTACAAACAACCTTCATCGTTTTTCCTCACATAATTTTACTTCATCAGCGTTCGCTCATTGCATCTGCCAGATACTTGACTGCCAGATCGATATGTTTGTCCTCATGGTCGCAGACAATAAATCCCATAACTTCACCATCGGCCAAGACCGCGTATACCCAAAGGCCGGATGTCTGGTCAAATGCTGGATGACGAAGATCGAACCAGTGGGACTCTGGATACTCGACCGTTTCCAAATTATAATCGCTAACGCGATTACGCTGATCAAACACAGCATAGTGGTTGACACCCTGCCAGCGCAGCAAGCGGCAGGCCGTTTCGAATTCAGCCATGTAATTATCAATGGCTCGATACGGCTTGAACATGACAGCGTCGTGCTCAACGAACAGTTCCATCGGATCACCTTCCCGAAGGCGCAGAGTGCGACGAATTTCTTTCGGAATCACAATACGTCCAAGATCATCAATACGGCGAATAATTCCAGTTGCTCTCATTTTTTTGACTCTCCTTTTATTACTCTCGTTCGTATGCGTCGCTTTCCCACTGTGCGCCGCAAGTGTAACATGTGTAGCAATCAACCTGCATGTAGCGGCGTCTGAATAGACCTTCAGCCCATGTCTTACAGATGAGTCCGCCGAAAATTCCTTTGTTGTAGATACCCTCTTTGAAATAATCAGTCTCTTTTTTCGTCTCGCCGCAGCACGGGCAAACCCAACAACCAGCATTTGCGATCTCGCGCCGTTGTGCTGCAGACAGCACATCTCTATTTGTACGTGTAATTTTCATGAATGCACTCCCATCTGCTTCACTCGAGCCAGTCATTTTCTCGTTGATAGAACGTAAAAACCACAAAACCGGTTCCGAGAATCCAAAACACCCAGAACAACACGATCACACCAAAGTTGCTTTCCAATCTATCGACAGTCTCTGCGATTGTTAAGGCACTATAAAAGGGGCTGCCGTCAGAGATCGTGCGGTCAGAAAGCCTTGTAAAAACAGTCCCCTCATGTGCGACGCCGACACCGTAATACTCATAGCGGACATGCATGGACTCATACACCGTGTCGATGTATCTGCTATCTGGGATTTTGAATTTTGATATTGGAAAGGCCTCGTTGCAAAAAGAAACCTGCGTCGCCGACTTGGATTCCTCTCCAGCATAGTCCCAACTCCAATAAGTTTCCGTAGTATATGTGGTATTACCACGGCTGTCTGTGTGAGCAACGGTACGGACGTGTATGGTATACCGCTCTTTGATTTTCTTGACATACATATAAGAGCCGTCGATATCCGGATAAGAAACAGGATCGAGCGCTTCGAGCGTACCATAGACAAATGCGTTCCCGACGTTCGTTCTCATGCCATAAGCAAACATCTCAGGACTTTCGATTTTGGCGGCTTTATTGTAGATCTCGTTTTTGTCTATCTGGTACTCCGTGATCTTTCCGGAAATAAGAATCCCGGCCAGCATCATCACCGCAATGATTGAAATGCTGGCCAGGACTTCTCTCTTGGTTATTTCAAAACTACGCATAATCAGTTCTCAAAAAGATTCTGTGGGGCGTCGACAGGAGCGTTATAATCGAGGTAACTATACATCTGCGTTTCATAGCCGAGGATGCTCAAAAAAGCCCGTGTTGGGAATTGCCGCACATAACGATTGTACCCCTTGACTTGCTTATTAAAATTACTGCGGTATTCCGCAATTAAATTCTCAGTCATTGAAAGCTCATTCATAAGTTCTTTGTAGTTTTCATTTGATTTGAGCTCCGGATACGCCTCAGACACGGCTGTAATGGCCGTTGTTACGTTCTCGATGTCTCCGGGGCCGCCGCGCCCATCTACAATAGCCGTCAGTGTCTCAGCTTCGTGCTTATCGTATTGCATGACGCAATCTGCAAGGTTGTAGACCAGATCGACTCTGCGTTTTTCCTGAACACGGATATCCGACTGTGCGGTGTTGACTTGTTCCTCCAGCGCGAATGCTTTATTCTGCGCTCCCTGAACAGTGAAAATACCGGCCATGATGACCGCCAAAATTCCAACGGCGATAATCACGCCGAGTTTTGTATTTCTCTTCATATTTTATCTCCTTACTGAATCTCCGACTGGGTTAATTCCCACGTATATACGCAGCCACCACTGAGAAAATCGCTGTAAAAGCCAAATGAATGCACGTTTCATTGCGAGAAATTCCCATCAATACAGGTCTTCACTGTACAATTGGGACTCCAGATTCCTGCGTTTCCACTCCCGAGTGACGGCAGAAAGCTGCCCACAATGCTTGGCGTGTTTGTATGCATCCTCCCTGTTGTAAAAAGTCCCGCCTACGTCTATGAATCCTTCTGTGATGCAGCTCTGCTTGAACTTCTTTCCGGTAAGAGCATAAAGCATAGAGTATCCGAACCCGTGGCGGAGGCACGGCACAATAAGAAATCCATCGGGCTTAAATGATTCATCCTTCACTTTCAGTGCAGCGATTAGAATCATAGACAACTCACCTCACTATTCCAACACCATTTCGTATCAGATACCGCGCTACGCGACACGGCTCTGCGACACCTCCGGCTGCCAGCAACAGCCGCGCGATTGTCTCGGCTTCATCTCCGGTTGGCGTGCGTTCCAGTTCAAAAAAGATGTGGTCTCGCGTAATACACTCTCTGCGACGAGCGTAGTTGCAGGAGTTGTCTTTCGCGCAAAAATCACATTTATGCATCAAAGTCCTCCTTCTTGATCTCAGCCGCACTCAGTGTGTAAATGATCTCCCAAAACTGCCCGTATCGATCACATCGCCATCTCTGCTTTCCAAGCAAAAACGGGTTCCGGAAGCGCAGTTGTTTTGAGCTCCGTAGAGGATATACAGGTCATAATAACCATACGCCTCATCGAGGTCTTCTAAGTAAACAGTGGGGAGTTCATCGTAATTGGGAGAAAAGACTTTATACGTCCACTTTTCGTGCAACGTGAGATCCTTTTTATCCCCAACCAGTTCCAGAACCTTTTCCTTGGTCAACTTTTTGGATTTCTTCTTCATAGCAGTTCTCCTTTATGTTTTTTTGTTCATTACTCACATCGGAACGCATCCTCATAAGAGAGCCCAGTCTCTCTGAGGATCGCGTCGATACGATCTGACGTCAATTTTCCTTTGCGCAATCCGGCGTACAAACGGTATCCGGTTCGATCCTCAAATTCTTTGATCGTCACATGATGATCGACGAGCCACTTAGTGATAGCCGGGTACGCCAACCGACACGCACTTTTTGTTCGTTGGTAATGTAGTGAGCCATACACGGCCTGCTTCGTGACGTTGTAATAATCCGCGATAGCCTGATAGGTCATCCCCATCTCGCGCAGCCTCTGATATTCTTCATATTTAGCCAACTTCACCACCTCCATAGGCTCTGCCGCCTTCAATGATCTCGGCCAGTGTTCTCGGACGGTAATTCATGTACGGCATCATACATCCGACATTAAATGCCCGCTGCGGAAAATCATAATAACTTTCCACCGTCCTCAGGAAGTGGGAAGCCATATTCTCTTCTGTCGTTGTATGAACATGGCCGTACAGATGCATCCATCCGTAATACATATTCTTAAAGAAGACGATGGGATAATGACTCAATACGAGGTGTTGATCTCCATCTTTGATTTCCTTATAGTCCGTCACATCGGCAAAGTACCTCCGGACTGCTGGCTGCATCGGCAGTGGAATGTCGTGATTGCCTCGAATCAGGTGTTTGTTGCCAGATAATCGTTCGAGAACGGCAGGCCAATCTTTTGCTTTACCCCAGCAAAGATCTCCTAAGATATACACATGGTCTCCTTCGCTGACCGTTTGGTTCCAATTCGAGATCAAAACCTCGTCCATCTCTTCGACGGTTTTGAATGGCCGGTTGTCGAAAGCAATGATATTTTTGTGGCCAAAATGCAAATCGGCAATATAGTAGTTCATTTGCACCTCCTTGTGCGCGTAAAAGAAAACCCTGCCTTTCGGCAGGGTTGTAATTTCAAAAAGGATATGTAGTTCCGTCCTTCATAATCCCAATTTGCGTGGGATAGGACATCAAAACCAATTGCGGTTTCTCGTAGTCTCCATTGTGCATGAAAGCGCGCCATGGTCCAGAAGACAAAAATAGATTCTCATAAGTAATAGGGTCGCGCTCAGGAAACAGATTTCTCGCTGTATCCCGCAATTTGCGCTCGGTTGGGTGGTCTGTTTTGCGGTAAATTTCAACAACTTCGTCATAGTTGAAATGTGGTGTCTTGCTGTTCATCGGAAAATCCATTATATATCCCTCCGGCGCTCATTATAGCAGAGTTCGATTCAGACCGCAACATCCTCCGCCGGTGCGCTCGGAGATTCAGCCCGCTCCGGTTCTTCGATTAACTGCGGACATTCATGCACACAGTAAGTCTGCATGATCTTGGGGCCGATCGGACGCAGAACCGGCGTTGCGATCCAACCTTCGACAGGAACAAAATCTCTGCTCCATGAGCAGCCATGCCCATTTGCGTCTGGGATCGCATTCGCACAAAACTCGCACAGCGTTCCAATCGGGTATTTTTGATTCTTGGCGACCGCAGGGTAATAAGTCTTCATATTACACCCCCATAGCAGGGTGATCGCTCAACAGCACGAAGAATTTGCCTTCATCCTCGGGAATATCGCAGAACAGTTCCAATTCATCACCGTGTTCGCCAAGCAGGGCGGCAATTGCAACGTACTGGCTCAGCTTTGATTTGAGATTGATGCGGCTTCCGTCTCGATCCTCCAGCCAAACCTCGCCCTTGCAGCGATTGACTGTGTGCAAAAAGTCATTCACCTCTCCAAGATTATGCAGCTTCATTTTTCACTTCTCCTTTACAGCATGTAATGCATGGACTTTGTCATTTCGCGGCTCAGTGTCAGAGAAACAGGCTTCAACGCTTTGTAATGCGCCTTGCGATCCTGATCCAGATCCTCATCCAACTGGAATTTAGCCGTATCAAGATCAACCATGGTCTGTCCGCGTGTAACATCGTAAATACAATCAGCTGACCGGAATGTAACCTGCATAACAAGGTCGCCTCTCTGGTCATCCAGCCAGCAGGTGCTGACTTCGTCGGGAGTAAAGAGGTCAATTCTTTCGTGCTTGCTGGTCAAAATTTCTCCATTGTTATACCGCAGTGTCACACGATAGGATTCCTGATTGGTGTTCAAAATGTTCAGATCAAGAATTGCCCGCTCGAAAGGCTCACCATTGGAAAGTTCAAAAGCAATCGCCCGCAGGCAATCATAGTTCAACTCTGTCTTTTGAGAGAACGTGACGACCTTATCGATTTCTCCATAGTATTTTTCGGGAAGCTTGTCTCTCAGATAAGCCGTTACTTCCGCAGGAGTCGGGCACTCAAAACGGAAATGATAATGGAAACGGCCAGGTCGATTCACCAGAAAGTCACTCAGGCCCGACAGGCTGTTGCAGGTAATAATAAACAGCTTCTTACCGACAGACGTGCCATCAAATAAGCTCAGCAGGCCAGCCTGTGCGTCCGCCTGACCTTCTTGCTGTTTAACGCCGCCGAAAGTCTTATCAAACTCGTCGAATAAGACCACCGCCTCCTGATCGATGGACTCAATGTAGGCAGCGATGCCGTTATAGAACTGATCTGCGATAAAGACCGGCAGGCCCATCTGATTGGCACGAATACAGACCATGCGGGCGAACAGGGACTTACCGATGCCCTTTGCTCCGCTCAAAATCACACCAAGGTTGCGCTGGAACTGTGCAAAAGACCGTATGACTTTTTCAACTTTCTCAGGATGCACACCGTAAATTTTCTCATTGATGGTGAAATCCGGGTGCTCTTCCAGATAGAAGCCGGACATTTTGCTGCAGCGGATATTGTAGATCTTAGGTGGAAATGTGTCGAACGTCTGCAAAGAATCATCGTAAATCCGATACTCATTACCTGTCTTAATTGCCTTCATATGTATTTCTCCTATTCTACGTGTATTATTTCTGTTCCATTTCGTTGTCACGAAGCTCCGGGAAGCGGATGAAATCGTAGTTTTGTAATCCGTCCAACCCTTTCACAGTGGCGGTGCGTCCATTAGCCACCATCAGGCTCATCAAAGTCGTACCGGGCATCTCAACGACGATCACACGCTTGCCGATGCCGAACGCATATCCAGCTTCCCAAGCAGTGCCAGCTGAACCAAGACGGCCATAACTTAATACAACGACCGTATCAGCATTGCGAATTGCTTTGACATCTGCCCGATACACCGCGGCTCCCCACTCATGGTTTGGCAGATCCCACGCATTGGGGACTTTGTGCTCCAACGGTAAATACGTATCAATTCCTCTACTTCGCAAGATTTCCGCAGCCTTCACAGCGGCAGCACGGTGCGCATCCTCAAAGAACGGTGAAGCGATATACGCACGTGTACAGCAAGTCGAGATCTGATCCCAACCCTCTTTCTTTTCTGGCTCCTCACCGATTGAAAAATACGGAAGTATCTTTGCCAACGGGATGTCTCTGTCTCGTTGCAGATGCCGCTCGACACAAACCTCCATATTGGTTGGGAGCTTAATGAGTTCTTTGCGAAGCGGCACTAAACTCGGAGAAGGTAAATCACATAGGAAATCCATGCGATCCTGACGCCGCAAATTCGTTCCATCATATAAGACAGATTTTCCTTCGTACATCAACACGCTTCGTATTTGCCGAATAAGTTCCGCATAGATTTCTTTTGAATCTCCGTAGTGATCTTCACTTCCATACAGCGTCTGTCTGACCGCATCAGCTCCGATCCCAACGAAATCATCATGCTCTTGCAGGAAATGCTTGGCGAATGTGGTTTTCCCAGCCGCCGGGAATCCATATAAACAAACAAAACTCTGCATACCCACCTCACAAAATGGCGCTGACGTCCATACATGGCAGGTCGACTTCGGACATTGGATTCTCGTCGAGCATAATTTCGGCCATAAAGTCCGAAAAACTCATACATCTTGCAATCGACCCATATTGTCTTTTCACTTCTTCAAGGGTGCTTTCAAAAGTCGGGCAACCGCAATCATCAACAAAATAGTAGGGGTTGCACCGTGCTGTGGAATCAGATACAGCCGAACAATGACTCATATCCACATCCGTTTCTGCTCTCAGAAGCTCGTCAACTACCGCGTATTCTGCAGCGGTTGTACAAACAACTGCCAAACGTGTATTTACCAAATCATCTATCACCATATCTCTCGCTCCTTCCATTCTGCGTTGATATTGTAAATTCTCCATAAGTTGCGCACGCAGTGCGATGCGACGCAGGCGCCTTCCCAGAGCTGTTGAATTCAGGGATTTCCTCCTTAATAATAGCTCTTGAGACCTGTGATGCGTTGAGCTTCCCCGGATATTTACCCAATCGGGCGGATTCCAGCGCGCTTTTCGTGCTGGGAATGACTCCGGCAGCTAGCTGCGAGCATTCCTGCTGCCGGCTGCCCCTTCCAGGGAGAGTTCTCCTTTGGGACAATGCGACACCCCTATTTACAATAGAGGCCGTGTGAAACACGAATTTCAATTTACAATATCATCTTATTTTACTGAACTGGCCACTCGTGTGGCTGCCCCTCAAGAATGCCTACGTCGACACAGATTCTTTGAAGGACTATGTCTTCTGCGAGAGTATCACCAATAGGGAAACGTCCCCAAATCGAATACTCCTTTGTCAGGATAACGGGCTCGCCAGCTTCTTTCAGTTTCTTCCCGAGCCAATCACTTACCAGATACCACTCTGTTCCACTTGGGATCTCCGGGTCGGTCAGTTCGTCCATATGATCTTCTGAACAAATGGAGTGGCAATTTGTGCAGTAATAAGCGATCTGTCCGACGCAGCACTGTCTGGCCTCTTCCTGTGTACCGTAAGGCATTCCACAGAGTGGGCATGAATACCGCTCGTTCATATCCGCCTCTGGATTATATTCCGGAGAGACCATCTGCGGTTCGATGACCACCTCTTCCAGAGAGTCTTCATTGCAAGTCGGGCACATGGGTTTAATCTCGTACTCGATATCACCCGGATTAAATGGAGGTGCATTCTCGAGTGTCTCCGTGTCAAACACATATTCTACCAGCGACGTGATGTTCTTCATGACTTCCCGCTTTGCGAACAGTGCGACGATTTTTTGATTTTTGAGCGACCGCTCACTATGCGGCGCCCCATTCACATAGTACATAGGTTCCTCCCTTACAAAATTTCATTTAAATCGCAAACTTGTAACTGGACGTCCTCGTTGCTCGTATAATCGACTCTGACGGTATCAGAATCGATCAGCCTCTGCAGATCGTACCACCGGAGGCTGCAGCCAATCTTCCAGTTGCCGTAGTATGTCTCTGTTGGCATCCGCCTCATTTGATACCATCCGTTTGCGCTTGTGATGGAGATGGGGCAGGGGTCGCCGTCCCCCCAGCGCACGTATTCCCCCAGCATCTCTTTCGGAAACGGATTTTTAGATTTGCTCATCAGAAGCCTCCCGATCTGCCGTGACACAAAGTCGAATATGCTTGCCATTGGCAAATTGATGAAGGATCTGCATCACATCTATGTAATTGATCTCGCCGGAAAACGTCATTTCCAAATGTGAACAGTTGGAAAGCATATTTACCTTACGAGGCTTATCGCAACAAGGTTTTTCCGCGATCGCATCACCTTTTTGCTCTGCGGACGTGGTCGCTTCACACCACTTCATAAACTTATCGCGAGCACCTTGATCCATGCGCTTTCCGCGCTTGAAAGACGACATGTCAATTCCGATCTTCTGAAAGTTTCTGGAGATTGTCATCGGATTGACGCGGAACATAAGTCCGAAATCATGCAGGGAACACCCAAATGTGTCGACACACTTCTGGATGTATTCCTTTTGCAGATCATTCGGTACATCTTTAAAGGCTTGCCAGCTCATTGGCTGATTCAGATTCACGGTTTTTACCTCCCCGTTGTGTTTCTTCCACTGTGCATGTGTCATGTGGTCGCTTGGTAATCCACAAAACTTACTTTTACTGCCGCAGACGCGGCGTCTGGCGTTGGATGCGATGCGCTTTTTCTGCATCACATCGTAATCGAAATCATTCAACATCCTCTTCCTCCCCCAACTGGCTTAACTCCGTATAATCATCTTTGGAGTTTTTGAATCCTCGGCGCAGATAATCATGACCGCCGTCTACACGGCAGCATCCGCATTTACAGACTACATAGTCATGACAATACTTCGACTCAATGACGTCTCCACAATGGTTGCAGCGAACCATATTTCGAATGATTTTCATGGTTACTCCACTTTCCTTTCTTGTTTTTTGGTCAGTACAAATCTACATGTAGTGAGTCTTGAGGTGATATGGGCCTTGGCCGCCGGCTTGCGTCGGTTCCAGTCTCCAGACGCAGTCTGGGGCGTGAACCGCGCAGGCCTGGCTGCCGGGCCTCATATCTCCTCGCGAACTACTTGTGCGGCTGCCGAAGTATAGCCTCATCGATCCCTAGGGATTGATGAGGCTATACTAAAGCGTTTCTGAGTTTGGCGATGCGATACCCCTATTGACAATAGAGGCGGAATTACAACTTGTATGTATATTCCAATGGCATTTGTACATAAAGTCGGCTAACCGAGGTGTGGCCACCACCTCGGTTATGTAGGCCGACACATCCATCGCGGGTGACCAAGCCCGCTGGAGCGAGGAAGCAGAATCGAACTGCAAATCACATACAACACGGCCACGTCCTCGCATATATGAGGGGTTAAGGATTCCCCCTACCACACATCCCGCCTCTCTTGGCCTGCCGTTTTCGCAATGCCTGCTTCATACTTGCCACTGTACACATGACTTTCTTACTTTGGGCACTTAAAGCTACTTGGCACTGGGGCTGGCGGTCATTTGCTCTCTGCCCCTACTGGTAGCTGGGGATTTAAGGTTACACCAGCCATTCAACCGTGGATGTCGCACTATCGTAGTGACCTACGTTACGATTCTTTGAGCCACTGAGTCGGAAGCGCCAGGACACGAAATCCTGTTTCATCGCGAGCATCACTAACGTTATCGCCAATGCTTCACTCCCAACAGATAGGCTCTTGTGGCACAGGTTGGACTTGAACCAACATCGAAGGCGTTTCGTCTGCATATACCCTTCCGAAGCAGAAGGCTCTCCCATTGAGCTACTATGCCATATCCCCGCCTTGTTTACGTCTTGGCGGGCGAGCTGACGATGGAGCTGGATATCAGAATCGAACTGATGGCCTGTTGTGTACGAAACAACCGCTCTGCCAACTGAGCTAATCCAGCTTGTCACCGCAGATTACCCGCTGCGGTGCCGGGACACAAAAAGGAGAAGACAATGTCCGGGAAGATCATCCCGGTGGCAGCGCCGGCTGGACTCGAACCAGCGAATGAGGGAGTCAAAGTCCCTTGCCTTACCACTTGGCTACGGCGCTATGTTGCCGCAGATTGCCCGCTGCGGTGCCGGGGCTAGGGAAACAAGAAAGGTAGGTAAGAAAGGAAGGTATCGTCGGCTATGGCAACCGACGTGGTCTGAGCGGCGGGATTTGAACCCACGACCACTTGATCCCAAATCAAGTGCGCTACCCCCTGCGCTACGCCCAGATAAAAAGGACTGCCATACAGCAGTCCTCAAATTTCAGTAAAGATCGCAACATAGGCTTCGAATTGGGAAACCAATTCTTCATCCTCCATATAGAATGGCACCTTCTGATGCTCCTCCAACCAGTGAAAATAATTCAGTATGAGCTGCCCGAATCTCTGCTCGGGCATTTTGGCCCACGCCGTTTGCACACGAGCAAGCAGCGCGGGAATACGCTGTGGATCTCGCAAACAATTCACCTCACATATCCGGAAGCGAAATTGCGCTGACATCATCCTCGACAGGCGGTACGGTTGTCAAAACATTATCGTCATCGAGGTACAGTTTTTGCATCTGAGAAGGGTCAAAGGGCGGGATCTGTGAATATTGTTCCTCATACGAACCATCCTGCCAATACTCATCCCAAAGGTCGTCTTCATCTTCTCCACGGCCATGAAGGCAAAACAAAAGATTGGGAAATTTCAAAGACAGCTCATACATATCGTGTTTTTGCTCGTACCATTTCTGCTCTGGTGCATACCATGAGAGGTCTCCCCATTCTTCAAATATACCGCCGTCGATCTCCATAACTGCGCGATTTAATTCATCGCGGTCAAAAGAGCCTTGGCTCTGATAGACATCCAAGGTATAGTCTGTATAGTATCCCATGAATCCTCCTTTATAAGATTGACTCGAGCCCATCCGCGCAGAGCTCGATCTCTTCGCAGCCACTCAAGATGTTTTTCACATCTTCGAATTCCATATATGTATCTGCGTGATAAGCGACCCCTCCGCCTGTCCATCCTGTCAGACTTCCTGATAGTGAGAAGATGGCCCAAGGAAACTCTGCCAGACTATAAAGCTTGGATGACGTCTGGATGCCGGCTGCGCTTGCGGCCTCCCAGAAGACTGATTGGTCACTGCGGTTCCTTATTGCGACCGCGATTTTTCTGGCGCGAAATTGCTCCCAGAATTCCTTAGCATCCATGCTGGTCCTCCCTTCTAAAGCATATCGATGAGTGACGCAGACTGTAAATCAACATCTTCTTCATCATATTCAATGACCTCCAGCCACTCGTTGAAAGTCAATGCAACCCGTTGGCCTATACGATCTAGCGCGTCTAATCTCCCCCGTTTATTCACAGACACATACGGGTATGCGTCACAATCATGCTTGGTGGCCAAAAGTGGACGATGAACATTTAATTTACTTATTGCGTAATCGTAAATTCTTTGCCACTCATCCAAGTTAACCGCCTTTACGACGCATTTTTCATGCAGAAATTCATCATCAAACTGTTCTTTCGTCATCATAAGACGTCCTCTAAGGAGGTAGACGCAAGTTCAATACTCGAGTCAGCTCCATATACCAAGTCTCTGAACTGATCAGCCGAGATAAGTTTGTAGTCATCTGCCGCGGTGTAGAGACACCACGTGTCCACTCCAACCCCAACACATGGCCAGCTCTCAGGGCTATATGTCTGAGATAAGTACTGTGTGTCGACACGAGGGTTCAAGTCGAGCAAAATGGAGATCACTTCTTGTCGGATGTTCAAGTTGGGACAGTCGATGAGAGCTCTGTGATTCTTCATATATGCGGTTATCTCGTCGTAATTCATTGAATTCCCCTTTCATTTTTGCAGAAACACAACGTTTTTCTCTTTGCTAATAGGTAGGCTGTGATCTCGTGGATAAAACCATCTCTGAAGACAACAAGGTTACCGCTGTACCAGGAAATCCGACGGGGTTTCGGTGGTCTTGGTCGTCATCTTTTAATGTGAACTCGTGGAGAATCTGAATATCTGGTGGGTTTTTCTTCAAAATCAGGCTCTCTAGGAGTACGAAGAGGCAGCAGGCCGGCCACTCCTTCCGGAGGACTCGGAGGGGGTGCTCCCCTTCTCCTTTGGGACAATGCGAAACCCCTATTTACAATAGAGGCGCCGGCGGGCAATCCCGCCGGCGAATCCATCACAGCTTTGTTAAATTTACTTAATCAGTGGACCGCCTTTATGATGCATTGCCAATGTCAGGACTGTGCTTGCGTCATCATAAGACGTCCTCCAGACTGGCCACGCAGAGACTATCTTCGACCGGAGAAAAGCCGATCATCTCTAAAAGCTCTTCTGCCGTAATGGTGGCTGCTGGGTTGGCACCCATCCATAAACACCACCCGTTTCGGCGACTGTTCAATCCTATATATGGCCAACAGTTCGCTGAAAAGTCATCTGTCAGATAGGATATATCTTCATTTGGATTAAGAGATTTTAGAGCGCCGATCAAAACATGCCGTGTTTCCAATGTGGAGCACCGCACAGTAAGATCGCGGTTACGAAATTCTTTGATCAGTTCATCTCTTGTCATAAGACATCCTCCAAGGAACCGCAGGCAAGCTCAATTTCGTCCGCATGATTATCGACAAGCTCTCGCAGCGTTTCGACCGTCATAAGTTTGCCGGAATCCCAGTTTCTCCATAATGCCCACTCGTCCCTCATTCCGTCGTATCCCATACTGGGAAACTCTGAGGGCTCATATTTCTGACTGATAAACGTGGTATCCAAATCAGGATTAAGCTCCTTTAGAATATCGACGGCTTCCGCTCTCTGTTCTCTAGTACGACAGATTATCTGTACTTGTGTATCTTCCATATATCCAAGGAGCGTTTTATAATCCATGGTGATTCTTTCCTTTCTTTATAGGATTTCCGTCAAATCTGTACCAGAGAGCTCTTCGTCATCCGGCTGTTCGCCATATACAATGTCAATCAGATCACACATGCCGATTGGTAGAGCTTGAATGGAAATATCCGAATACGGGCGGTGAAATCTCCAATTCTTTCCGGAAGCTGTGGCCCAGATCTCTCCACGAAAGGTTTCTCCCCTCCGAAACGCATAACTATCCGTTGTCCGGCTTTTGAAGCCCAGCTCTTCAAGGATTTCAACTGTCCGAGACACTTCTTCGGGAAACCCAACAAGACACAGCCGACGACAACTAAACAGGTCTTTGAACTCTTCTCTCGTCATAGAACATCCTCCAAATTGGCACCGCATATGGGTTCGTCTACAACCTCTACAGCCTGATAGTAGAGGGCAACAACATCCTCCCATTCTGATACGTTTGTAAAATGGAACCGACGTGCATCAGACCGTTGATAGCCAGAATCAAGCGAATGTAATACGCCGTCTGTTTGCCCGTTTCTGAATCGAATATGCCTTGCGTTATGGGTCGCTTCCAGATGATTCTGGAGCCAGTAATAATCAATAAGTTCCAAGGGCGCATGATTGACCGCACAGTCCGTATATTGCGCCAGCCACCAATTCATGATGGCAATTTGATCAGAAAGGTACATCTTCCGCACCTCTTGCAGCTGTACCCAAATCAGCCAGAATGATTTTATTCAGGTCGACATGATTCTTCTCGTTGATCCGTTCGATCGTCTGCCGCCAATAGCTTGGCTCGATAGATGAGTAGTAGGACAACAGACCGGCCATGACCTGAAGATCATGCAGAGGGATGGGGTCGTTCCGCAGATGATGCTGGATATAGTCGTAAAGCTGACTGCGAAATGCCATCTTGCGCTTATAGCCAATGGTTATGTCATTGTTCTCGTTGAGGATGACACCCAAATTAAAGTTGTGCCCATTGGCAGAGCCAAACCGGGTTTTGGAATCCTTCAACCGAAACGGAGCTTGGAATTCCTCCAAAGTCTCGTTGATATAGCCAACGACAGTATGGTAGTTGAATTTGATTTTGCTGCTGATCTGCATATCATCTGCGTATCTGGTATAGATGTAATGCACGCCGTTGTGATCCCGCAAAACATTGGCTAACCGGTGGTCGATTGGGATCATAAACAGGTTCGTCAGCATCGGAGAGATCGGCGTGCCCTGCGGCAAACCGCCATTCAGAAAGCAAAGGTCCAAAGCCTTGTCCAAAACGACTTCTCCCTCTGCGTCTTTATAGATCTCGGAAAACGGGAAGATCATAGACAGCATGTGTTTCACAAACTCCGGCGTCGTAGAGCCGAAGAAATTGCTGAAGTCGGTCTTGAGAAACCACTTGGACTTGTTTGCCTGATGACGGCGGATGGCATCCACGGCGCACCGGTTATGAATATAGGCGAATGCGTTAGTGTGGTAGCTGGCCCCGCACTGATTTTCAAAGATGGACTTCAATTCATATTGAGCCGTCTTTAATTCAGGCAGAGGCGCATCGATCGGGCGAACGCCATATCTCCCTGTCTTCGGATCGATGGTATTCTTCGGAATCTCGAAATGGGTGTACAGCTCGTTCCGCTGCACCTCGTACAGAGCCGCATGTTTGACAGTGAATTCTTTCAATACCCGAATCATGCCGGGGACATTAAATCGATTGATAAACGGCTGTGGCAGGTTAGCACGGAATACCGTTCTCGTACTGGATGGTGCGTTTCTGTTTGGCTGGAACATAGCCGGGTCCAGATCGCCATCCAGAATGTCTTCCAGTGTAACCTGCTTGTATACAGGGTTTACTTGCATCGTAACATATGGCATATGCTCTTCTCCTTTCTAATGGGTAGGCTGTGATCTCGTGGATAAAACCGTCTTCTGAAGGCGATGGCCACTGCCGCGGTACCGGGATCTGACATGGTTCCGGGCTTCTGGTCGTCATCTTCGAGTGTAAAACTCGTGGCGAATCTGAATATTTTAGAGGATTTTTCCCTAAAAATCAGGTCTGCCGGGAGTTCAAGAGGTGGAGACTCATCTCGCCGAGCCGGCAGCTCAGCAGGATGCCTGGCCTCTCCTTTGGGACAATGCGAAACCCCTATTTACAATAGAGGCGCCGGCGGGCAATCCCGCCGGCGAATCCATCACAGCTTTTACATTTACTTAAAATGCTTGAATATCAAAATCAAATGCGCTTGCCAAGATCATTTTCTTAATGGCAGCGCCGCCACTCTTAACAAAATTGATGAAGTTACTGACACCCAATGCGCAGATCTGCCGCACCGTCGGAGCGACGCTCAGTTCGACATTACACGCAGAGACCTGCGTCTCTTTCTTAGCTTCTTCATGAGAGAACTGCATGGTGGCCAAGAAGTTGTTCACCATCTTCGGATTCTTCCAGTCAGCCGCATAATGCTGGGCATCCTCCAGTCGAATCCGGAAATCAAACATGGCTTTGATATAGGGATTACCCTTATTGGCCGTAGCAATCTCCCGCCGCAGGTCGATGTTGTCGACACACAGGAATACATACCCGCTGAGTCGCTGACCGTGATAACCTTCGGCCTCGATTCTCATTTTGCCTTCCAGTTCCGGATTGATCTCTGTCAGAATCTCCGCCAGAGCCTGCGTCTTCGGCTTTCCGATATCAATCGTCCGGAACATCTGGTTTGCAATGTTGTGCGCTTCGACCGTGTCGAAATCGTACAACGTGATATTCGTTAGACCAAACCTGACGAGATTTTCTGCGACTGTGGAACCCACAGCACCGCATCCAATAATGTGGATGCGGTCGCCGCAGGTTTCCGGTTTAAAAAAGTCGTAACTCTTTACCAGATCCATTTTGCCTCTCCTTCCGTTGCTTACCTATCATAGCCATATCCGTATTCATACGGGTAACCGGTGTGGTCTTCGTCCTTGTCTCGATCCCGGAAACCGGCGATCTGCGTCTGACCGCCGGTGCGAGGTGCGTTTCCGGTATACCCCTGATAGCTGTACGTCTGGGTCGTGACAAGGCTCTTTGCGTCGGTGATGAAATCTGACCATGTGTGCTCGTCTTCCGTTACAACATGGACTTCATTCCCGGCGTAATACCGGTTTGTCTGCATATCGTAAACGCGGACATTGTGTTCTCCACGTTTATTCCAAATCATAAAGATGTAAAATGCGGAGTCGCCGAGAGTCTCGATAAACTTTGCCTGCTCCTCAGGCTGCAAACCATCGCCACGGAGTTTCTTCAATGTGTCCAACTGGAACTTATCATCGGTTCCAGAGGGAGACGTGGACATGTTCACGTGACTGTGGCCATGATACCGGCACTGATTAAACTGCTCATCGGGAAGCTGCATCAGCCATGTTTCGTATGCTTTCTGATCCGGATTGACCGTCGCGCCAGTCACCTTTTGGGGGAATACGATGATGTCGTCGATCCAGAATGTTTTTGGATCTTCCGCGTCCCTCCGGACAATGCCGTGCCAGCCAACCTCAGTTGAAAACTCTCTCACGAGCATGTCCTGCTTTTCCTTGGCCTGTTTGGAGAAGATGACGGTCACGAAATCTTCGATCTCTTTTCCGTTCTCGTCTTTCTCCTTAGGCCAGTAGTAAGAGGTCTCGTATTTAACCTTCCCGTCCATGAAATTCATGGCCTCAAGCTGCTTTGCAAATTCTTCCAACACTTCCCGCTTCATCTGCGGAGTGAAATAAATCGGCTTGCTCATTTTACTCTGTTGCCTCCTTTGCTTCCTTTTCTGCTTCCTGCTTCTTCCCATTCTGCTTCTCCTTCAGCCACTCGATTGCATCCTTTGCGGTCTTAAACTCACCAAGCTCATTGATGTAAACGACCTCACCAAACGCCGGATCGAAAAGGTCTCTGCAGAAATACTGGTAGCTGGCGTGTTCCGTCAGGTTGATGCCGGCCGTCGCAGAAATACACTGCTCCAAGGCGCCAACGATATCTCGATCGATGATGGCTTGGGCAACATATGACCGATTGCCGCCACCGCAAGAGTTATATTGGTGATGCGGATTCGGCAGAGCGTTATGGATATCGCTCAAACAGCTGCTGCCGCCATAGATATACATAGGGTCATCACCACGCAGATACAGCTTGATATGAGACCACAATTTGACCTTGACAGTCTCCTCGAGGAATAGCGCCTTATACAGAAGCATAGCGTCTTCATCAGAAATGCCGAACTTCTTGTTGTGAGACAGCCAGTTGGAGCAATGGCCACGGCCAAAGGTTGCGTCTGCCTTATCAGGGTCCCAGTTGGTAAACCATGCGGTATCGTAGAATTCCAGATAGTCCTGATTGGCCTCCTGCAAATAGAGATTCTTATTTGCAAGGAAGTAATTCATGGTCAAAGGTTCGATGTCCTTGGCTGATTGCGTCTGGTATCCAAACAACATTGCCAGGATGTCTTCCTTTTTCCGCAGCCGCTCTCCGATTCTTCTGCTGTAATCAGAAATTTCGTTATCCAAAGTACGGCACTGCTCTTCCAGAGTCTTCGCTCTCAGTTTCGCAAACTTGACCTCAAAGTCTTTGAGCTTGCTGCGAATAGACATGCCGCGGAAATCGTATACCTGAGCATACTTTTCAAAAGCAGCGTTCAGGACATCCGGCGACTCAGCCATGAAGCCCTGCAGCATTGCCGTCTCGTCAGCGGTACGAGGCTTCTCATTAAACCACTTACCCAAAAACCGAGGAAGCAAGGCACCGATCAGGTGCCATCTGGAGAGAATCATGTTCTCTACGATCACAATGGTTTTTGAGTTGTCCACCGGACTGCGAGGGATCTTTGGATCGTAGGGTTTGTCCGTGTAAACCAACGCTGTTGTGGGCGTAGCGGCGAACCATTTTTCAATGGCTTCCAGCTCATACAGACCACTATCTTTTAATGCGTCCTTGGCGGCCGGAATCCACTTCCCCAAATCTGCCGTCTTCGTAGAAACCGAAACGATCTTCAGATCGCCACATTTCAGGCTCATCGCGGCATCTTTAATTTGTGCTGCGGGGAAACCGTCGTTGTAGTACAACGGTGTCAGCGTGATTCTGATCTTTTCTTTGTCCGCGAGTCTCTTGTCAAAAAGAACCCGCGCAGTCGCCGCCAGACTTACGTCAGAGCGGAAGTTTGCGCACTCGATGCGCTCTCCGAAACAATCTTCGGCCAAACCACCTGTCAACGGAGATGCGGTGATTGCCGTCTTGAACATGGAACTCTTCTGGGACATACAAATCTCCTCCTGATTGTGTATTTCAAATTCATTTCAAGAAGTGAATAAGATCATTGCACTTCTTCACTCCATATAAAAAGGACGGGGCCGAAGCCCCGTCCGATGTAAATCAGATAGCCGCAGAGTCAGCCTTCGTGACGGAAGTCAGGAAGCAGTTCTCGTACACGTCGTTCTGAGCGAAGGTCTTGTCCATCATGTCGGCGGTGACGGTGTCGCCGTTCAGGTGGAAGGTGAAGCGGCTGGCGTCCATGCCGTTCTCCTCCAGAACGGAACGCAGGGTGGTAGTGGACTCGTCGACGGAAACGGTCTTCTTCATCATGTTCTGTCCGATAGTCACAGTGATCATAGTAAAAATCCTCCAAAAAATATATTTTTAAAAATTGGGTTGATAGGGTTGTGCCCCGCTTAACGGACGGGGTGTGAGAAAAACACCGAAACAGTTTGAATTCCCGTTTTGGAATGGCCGCTCAAATCACTGAACGGTGATGTTCTCCAGCATACGAGCCTTGGCATCGTCCACCTTGGCGGAAGCAGCAGTCATGGTAGCCTCCAGAGCCTCCAGCTTGGGATAGACGCTGCCCAGCAGGTCAGCTGCATAGTCCTTGGCGTTGGTAACAGAGGCGGGGATGGACAGCGTGACAGTGGCCTTGTCCTCAGCGTCGTGGGTCTGGGGAGCGAAATACACCGCCTTGTCGCCGCAGATGCTGCCCTCGCCCTCGCCGGCAACAGCCACCTTAAAGACCAGACGCTCCTTGTCGTCGCGGGTCTCCAAAGCGGAGGGCATGTACTTCTCCAGCTTCTTCAGGGTGGCCAGGGTCAGGCCGGACTTCAGGACGATAGCGGAACCAGTGATGATGATCTTAGACATAGTAAGATCTCCTTTCTGAGGATTAGCGATCCTCTGCGCATTTGATGTAATTGAACCTCTGTGGGCTCAAAAAAGCGGCCACTTTCGTGGCCGCTCGTTTCAGCTTACAGAATGTCGCTTAGGCTTTGTGACTGCATGTCGATTTCTTCCGGCTCAAATAGTGGTTCAAGCCATTTTCCAAGCCATGTAAAGTGGTTTTCTTTTACATATAGCCAGTCTCCATTATGACCTGCGATTGTCACTTCTTGCCCAGCGAGATCCAACATATCATAAGCAATTGTCGGACCCTCCTGCCTATCAAAAAGCGCAAGGTCTTTCCTAATTCGGAACATCTCCCCTTCTTCAAATTCCATCACAATACCTCACTTAAATTTGAACTTGATATGTCTAACTCATCGTCATCCTCAGTGAGCATTGCCCACTCAGAGTATTCGATTTTATTCTGCGCATATCTGGGGCCTTCACCCGTCCATCCGGTAATACGGTCGCCGTTGAAATACATATATGGATATAACTGGTCGTAGTTGTGCCTTCTACTGATTCTGTCCCCATAGGCTTCTCGGACGCCGCTCATGAAGATATCATGCTCGTGAAGAGAAGGGACATGGACGGCGTATTGGTGGTTTTCAAATCCCTCCCAGAATTCTGCTTGTGTCATAATATCTCCTCCAGGTTGACACTCTCAATTTCCACATCTTCTATGGTGTCAGCCAGTATCAATTGGTCGGCTAACTCCCACGTGGCATATCCCGACCGGACATTGGAGCATCCACAGTCATGTCCTCCGACGTCCCGTCCCCAATCAACACCGATCATTTCGGGGTCCTCGACAGAAACTACAGTACCACAGTCTCCGGCACGCACACTGCCGTAAAACGTTTCGTCTGTACAGTTTGGATCAGCTTGAACAACGTCTCCAATATGAAATTGCGCCATCAATCAGTCCTCCATACGACCAAAATCTCATCATCCTTCGTGTCCTTTGTGCCTTTGCTGTCCATGTGCAAAAGATACGGTACATCGTCCGGCCAAATGTGGTCGCCGGTTTCCACTGCATAAATCTTCTGCGAATCGGAATCGACGGTGCCGAAATACGTACAATAGTCATTGGCGGCGACGATTTCACATGGGAGATAGTATGTGTCCTGGTTCAAGGCCAGGAAGAGAAACAACCCCAAAAAGCTGCCGGCGATCGCCGACAACATAAGCCCAGCACCCAGGATTACGGCTGGATGTGATTCGCTCACCGCCGCCATATAGCCAGTAACATACACCACCAGAAACAAAACGAAAACTATTAAAATCATACCAATTTGAATCATAAGACTTCCTCCAGATTCGGACAGCAAATGTCTGTTTCGTGGCTGGCTGTATCGGTGTAGCGGTAAATCGAGTCGAGATCATCCGAATTAAGCCTCCCACCTCCCCGCCGCATAAAGCAGTCGCTAGCGGCTACGTATTGGCGGAATGCATAAGCTCCCATTGCGCCGCTTCTAAAAACCAACACAATTTCGCCGTCCGGAATTTTTTTCGTGTTGCCAGTAAACTGTTCCCAATTTGCTGGGTTGTCCCAATCAGAATAAGGGCATGGCATAGAGGTGGATTCCTGAACTGCCCGCTCAAAACGCCGTTCAAAAACAGCCGGATCGATATGTGCGTTCATAAAATTTCCTCCAGATTTTTCATTTCAATATCAACATCTTCGTCGGGTAATTCAACGGGACCAAGATACGTCCAAGCTCCATTATCGAAGTTTGCCCGTATCTCTCTTTCAGTCCATCCACCATAGTCATAAGAGGCGAACGGATCGTATTCTTCAAGGTATTCCATGTGGTATAGATCGTGACCTGCAAGAACAGCCACGTAAATTCTTAAACGGGTCTTAAACATGAAAACCTCTGGTAAACTGCTCATAGGATTTCCTCCAAAGATGCAGATGAAAGCTCCGTTTCATCCTTGGCGCATTCCTGATAGCGATAGATATGGTATTCGTGCCACCGATCTTCTCTTGGTGCGCTGAACAATCCTCTCTTACGTCTGAACGCTCTGTCTATAAGATCGACTTCACGAAAAGTCCAATCGTAATAACTGCCTTCGCCGGCACGCTCCAAAGCATCCCATGCAATCAGGACGATCTCGCCATCCTCAAAATCATTGATGTCGCAACCGGAGAAAGGAACCCAATTACATGGGTCATCATAAGCGTCATATTGGGGGAGGATAGAGTTCTTATCTGCCAACGCAGTTTTGAGCGCACTTTCAATATCAGTTTTGATCATCATAACGGAGACTCCTTTCTTTATAAGAATCGCCCCGGAGACCGCTAACTCCGGGGCATTTGAAGCAGGTGCCGTGTCAGAGGGAAGCAACCGCCACAGTGGTTCGGTGGCGGAACACATCGTATGCTTCCTGATCGTTCGTTTCCGGGCCTTACTTCGGTTGGCCTGGCATGCATCCGTTGTTAATAATTACACAGCGTCCCATTGGACACGCTGCTCCAGGTCGGTTTTGAATGTTTGGCGCGGCAAACAGGACTCGAACCTGCACGCCTTTTTCAGGTTACTATCGGTTTTCAGGACCGATCCCTTACCAATTAGGGTTATTGCCGCATAAAAAAGCCGCCCTCTCGGGCGGCCGTCTCCACATTGTTATAGACTGTGTGGACGCACTGTCTTTTGCGGCGAGGGGAGATCACCGCCATGGAGCTGGTGACAGGACTCGAACCCGCGACACTCGGAGTACAAAACCGATACTCTACCAACTGAGCTACACCAGCGAGCTCCCCCGTCTTTCCGGGGCGTCAGTTCCGTGGTCACAGAACGCATAAGGAAATGACTGGACTCGAACCAGCGGCACGCACTCCAGGTGCTGCTCTACCGACTGAGCTACATTTCCATATTACCCTGCATAATTAAACTAGTAGGAACAAAACCTTCTTGTTCCCACATTTTTGGATCTTGATAGATCCACGCAGGAGCTTCCCCACAAATATTGCTAAAAATTCCTGTGATCTGGCACCCTGGATATCTTTCATATCCCACCGACTGTGTCTCATCTACGACATGGTCGGTTTTGCGTAAGTAATTTCCCCATTCGCAATCGTCGTAACAGGTTATTCTGGACAACTTCTTGATGGCGGCATCAGCGCTTTCAGCCTCAATATAGCCCGACTTAAAGTCTCCAATAGAACGGTTACCGCGATAAAAGCCATAGCTTCTGAATTCAAAGCAACTCATGTGTGCCCCTTTCAAATAGATGTTTTATTTAATTCGTTTGAAAATATGCTTCACATCTCTCAGATCGACATTCGATTCATGCGCCGCATCCTTAATAGCCTCTTCAACCTTGCTGAGTTCTCTCGCCGCTGAGGAGCGGCGCTCGTGGTACATCTCGTAAATGTTGCATAGGGCTGCGAAATACGCCTGGTCCGCTGGTTCGAAAGCCCTGCCGGATATTGTATTATACGGCTCACCATGCTTGTCCATATGTTTGTCAATGCAGGTATTACAAGGGGAGTCCATCGGTGACAGTTGCGAATGGACACATAACGCACAGTCTTTTTTACATTTGTCAAGGATCTGCTGATAAATCTGCGTATTCATTTTGACGTCCCTCCTCAATAGCTGCACACGGTGCGCCATCCCGGATATGGAAGTAATTTGTCCGAATCGCGCAACAATAATTTGCCATATTCTGCCTCCTCAAAGAGAGTTTTTATATGAACTCCCACTCAGCATTGAAGCGAATATTTTCGTTAAGAATACTGTCCAAATACTCGTCAATGTACTCTTCGACATCTCTGCCTGCGGGAATTGTGATTTCCATTTTGCATTCCGGATGGAAACAATCCGGTGTCAGCACGATGGTCCGCCGCTCCGCTTGAGGACTTTGCGGCCGCTGCTTCCAATCATCCAAGAACTGTTCCCACATATATGCCTCCACCAAAGTCAAATTTCATCTTCATCTGCAAATTGGCAGTTCTCTTCATCCAGCACATCGGAATCCGAAATGTACTCCAACGGAGAGAGAATGTTGATCTCATCAAGATGCTTCTTCGCATATTCAATGGCCTGTTCTTCCGTGAGGTCGTCAGGCACATCAATATGGGAGTTATATGTGGCCATGCACTGGACCGTTACCAGTAAACGCTTCATGCTTACCTCCTAAAATCTAAGCTTTATCAGCGGGATGTCTTGATGATGATCTGGTCTTCACAGCGAGAGACGCCGTCAAAATCACGCGGATGGTAGCTGAGGCCTTCCAGATCATCGTCCCACTCGTAAGATTCAAAAAGGATCTCCGGGTCGTCGTCCAGACATTGGCTGTTCAAAAGCTTCACGAGTTCACTCAGCTTCATTGGTATGTCCTCCTTGAAAGTTAGATTTCATCATCTGACCGGAAATCTGGGACCGCCACGATGCGGGCATAATTATAGTCATCGTCATGAGTGATTGAATATCCTTCATTGTCGAAGTGCCCGATACATCCATCATCTTCCCTGTGGAAATTAGCTATACCATCAGGGATATCCCAGTCAATGTCGCAGCCGGCAAGCTTCTCTCTGAACGCCTCAACCATGTGATGGAAAGCAGCGTCTCTCGTTGGGAACAACTTACTCATGACAATAGAGTTGTCATAATTATTCGCAGCCAAGACAGTGTACAACATGGCGTCTCCTCCTATTTCTGATTTGTGACAGCAAACTCAGCAGCCATCCTCTTCCTCCATTTCATCAAGCCACAGGCTAAGCCAAGAATAGATCTCGTCACCGAGCCGCTCGTTGAATTCAGGGTGTTCATCTACGCTGATTGGGCAATCGATCTGCGAACACTCGCCGCTTTCCGGCTCGCAGATATCAATTTCAACGTGTTCGTCATCAAAACGAAGCGTAAGGTCTAAACGTCTTTCGCGCATATTTCTTTCTCCTTATAAGATGTCCTCAAGAGGCTGCGCAGATATGGTTTCCTCGCGCAGAGGAGCGGGCTGCAACCATCTGGGTGCAAAGCCATCCCGTAAACCATCTTGGCTGATATTGCTGAAGAAAGGGCTCGGTTTGATAATGGGTTTGTCGAGTACAACGTGGTACAGAGGGTCTGTTCCAGGTCTATCCTGCACCATCTCCACAGTCCCGAGCGTCCCGGTCCACTGCTCAGCTTCATACGCTCCCGCCAAATCGAGCATCACTCGATCTCCGGGAAGATATTCATATCGTTGCTTCATAGGTAAGATCTCCTACTAAACTCCTATCTCTTGGGGTCAACCATGACCCACTTTTCACAATTTTGAGAATGCTGTAAGAATGGGGCACCGTCAATGGTCATGGTAATGCGCTGAGTAGATTCAATAAGACTCTTCCGCAAATAGTCGCATACCGAACGAAAATATTTGATGTGGTGTGGGTAATCTGACCTCAAAAACACGATTGAACTTCCGCGGGTTGAGAATCGAATTTCTTTTGCGCTGGTGATAGCCTGAAAGACAATCCCATTCTTGTCTGCTGGGTTGATGTCTCGGCGCTCTGGATATTCTGGGAATGATAGTGCGTCAGGTTCAGCTTCATAACGAGGTTTCGACGTACACACAGGAATTTTGCTTTGGATGCGGTCGCCCTCAAATTCAACGTGTTCCAAATTATACTCAGATTCCGGAATGTTGGGGCCTACCAATACAGACACGACTTTCTTGCCCCACTTAATTTGGAAGAAATATGGCTGATTCAATGTCACGCACAGCTCCGGACGATTGCGACGTACTTCACTTGTGGAAGGCACAACCCCCGCTTCTCTCAAAACCACCGGGAGGTATCTGCTTTCCGTAAAATGGGTGTTCTCCCTCTCAACATTTGCCCAATCAGTTTCGTCTGCGGCTAAAACCATCGCTGGATCAACCAGCGGTTTACCAATCACAATATTCTGATAATACATATCTGCTCCTTACAACGTCTGTCTCCTTATAAGATCGCATCCAGAGAGACAGCGACCAATTCGTCGCCACCTCCTTCCGTACATCTCGAAATGAAATCGTCGACGGAAATCATATACCAGTCTCCATAGGCAGCAAAGTGCTTCTGCTCATAAAAGGTTTTTGGCCCAAAGGTTACTTCGCTGTGATTCAACCTGTAACAACTTGCGCCTTTATTGACATCCCAATAGGTTGTCGCTTGCAGCTTGTTGCCCGCCGCCCAGCGGATTCCTTGTGCATCCAAGAAATCCATCAAACATTGCGCTTGTTGCTGTGTTGGTGCTGCAATGATAGCTCTATTTGGCAGCATACGAACTCCTTACAGAATCAAATCTAATGCATCAGGGTCGATTTCGATTTCCGATTCTAGCTTTGGTTCAAGACCACGGCATATAGCCATGAAGTCTTCTGCACTGATAAATTGGAACTCCGGATCGTCGGGCCAGCACGGGTCAGACGGCCCATCCTCTTCGTACCACCTTCGCGAACCGTAGAGAACTTCACCGTTTGGTTCAATGCTGTAACATGTGTTTGCTTCGTAGCTGTACCAGCAATTTTCACTGGCTCCCCAGCGATAGCCACATTTCTCAAGCAACTCAAGGAGCGAGTCCGCTTCATCAGATGATGAGGTTGTAATAATTGCCCGTTTTGGCACAAGGCTTTTATAAATCATCGTCTACCTCCAGTGTAGCCAGGGGGATCACATCATAGTTCCCGTTCGCACCACCAAGGAACTCAAACAATTCCTGCTGCTTATCAGGAGTCAGATCCTGAAAGTAAATCTCAAATGTTCTCATATATACCCTCCTTGTCAAAGCGTTTAATCTTCTATGGTGTCGCTACCGGGGATCGAACCCGGACACCGTTACCGGCAGCGGATTTTAAATCCGATTTGTCTACCAATTCCAACATAGCGACATAAAAACCCGGCGGACACCACGACCGCCGGGTATATGAAAACAAGAGGAGCAATTACACATGAGTTTCCTGAATCACCAGCCTTGAGGAAATCCCTTGGCCGTTCACAACAAAGCCGAACCTACTTCAAGGATTTTGTAAAACTTTATCCTTTTGCGGCATCAGTACGCCTCTTTAAATCTTGATCTTTGACGAAAGAAAAGACCTTTGAGCGTTGACCTTTCATACTTGATCTTTAACCTGTAACCTTTACAGTTGATTTTCATCACCCGTCTAAGTCCCACGCATCAAGCGCAAGCCATAAAGGAGCAATGACTTGTAAATCCAGCATTATCAATCTCGCATGATAGCCGAAAAAGAATATTCGATTAACGGTCGAATCCTTTTTTATTGACGCCGTTTTTATTTGTTTAACCTGAAAGAATCGGCGAACTCACAGGTGTTGTGGTTGAGGGTTTTCGGTGACCCAGGAATTCATGTTTATGCCTTAATACTCGACTTCGATTTTGGTGATGGCATTGGATACAGACAGAGCAGCATCCACATTTGCCGTAAAGGATGCAATGTCTGCTTCCATTTTGGCAAGGATATCCTGAACGCCCAGGGGATCGACCAGCTCATAGCTGTTGGCATCGATGTACGCCTGCATCTGAGCCTTTGCGGAATCGGCATCGACCTTGTCCTTGCCTCCGTACAGGCCGTTGATGTAATTCTCTGCCTTCTGCTGGATAGCGGGGCCAGAGTTGCGGTTGATTTCAGCCTGTGCCATCATCAACTGGCTGCAAAGCTCATCATAGAGCTGCTTTTCGAAATCAATGCCGTGGTTGTTCATTTCAATGGCCTCTGCCACTGTGTAGGTGGTGCCGCCGATATCAACCGTGGTCACGGCATTGGACTTCACAACCGCTCTCTTGATTGCGTTACGCCGAGCGATCAAGTCGATCGCACTGTCATAGTCGGCATGAATCGTCTTGGTGCAATATTCGCCGACATCTACACCGCTGATCTTTTTATCGCAGTGGCGTTTGACAGCCATGTATTTTCCCTTGACAATCGCCTTTGTGATGCGGGAATCCAATACTTTCAGTTCGGCCAGTGCCTGATGCACGGTCATAGTTTCATGTGTCATTTGCTTTTCTCCTTTGAATTTTGATTTGTGAATTGGATTTAAAATCAGCCGATGTCGATAGGCTCCAAACTAAGAATGTCTCGGCTTTCATCAAAGCCGTACCACTGTGATGCTCTGTACTGCCGTTCTGCAAGTTCTTGGTTATACTCAGCTGCTTGCTGGACCAGCGCCATACGCTCATAGCCAGTGAGCAAATCGCTTTGCAAACTGTTCTCGATTGTAGTCTTTGATGCGTTATAGCCGGTTGCCCACTGCCGACTCGTTTCGACGTTACTGTACAAAAACCAAATTACGGAACCCAGAATAACGACACAACCGAGCACTGCAAAGAATCCCTTACTCTCTATTTCGAAAGGCAATGTAAAACCCAAAATTGCAAAGCTAATCAGAATTCCAATGATTATCCCCGAAATAATACTTCCCATGGATCATCTCTCCGTTTCTTTTCTTACTTGCCTGCTGGCAACCGATCGAATTTTAATCCACGGCATGGTTTGCCCGTCTGAAGTGCTCGACGCAGTTCCCCATACGGCAGCTTAAACGCATTTGCAGCAGCGTTCAGAGAAGGATATATGCCGCCAGTTTGTTGGCACCTAACAACAATTGGGGTATGCCATCCAGAACGTGGCTGCGGGTTTGGTATTCCATTCAGCACATCCGTGTGGACGAGTTGAATGCCCTGGTCGTTCTTCTTGCCACGCAGCTCTCCTGTCCGGATTCGGTCGTATATAACAGAGTGGCTGACCCTCAGCATCCGCGCTGCCTCTGCGACTTTCATCCAAGAATGGGCTTCGATGACATCATCTTTTGTTGATTTAGGAGACTCGGCATGCTTGATGACCGGTTTACTTTCGGGTTTCTGCTGGGCCACCTGCACAGAAGCAATGCAGATTTCAAGCCCTCTCCGCTTTGCTTCCTCTGCGGTTTGCAGAATGAATTCTGCGATGTTATCCATATGTAATTCCCCTTTCAATTTTTAAATTGCATTCTCAAATGCAAATTGAATTCTGGTATCGGTATGCAGGCTGTTGACATCTGGACAGCCCGAAAACGAGCGTAAAAAAGAAGAATCGTTACAGAACCATATTTGACCCAAACGCTGGACAGCCGTTAGGAGTGATGCATACCGATTGGTGCCACAACCGGGATTTGAACCCGGACGCCATTTGGCAACAGATTTTGAATCTGCCTTGTCTACCAGTTCCAACATTGTGGCATAAAAGCCCGGCCGAAGCCGGGCAAGTGATTATTCCGCGGGGGCAGGTTCCTCGACCAGCTTGATTTCCTTTTCAGAAAGCCAAGCGAGGGTCTTATTCTTGAACCGCACCAGAACAGCAAAGTCCTTGTTGTCAGGGTCCAGCTGCTCCACGATGCCGATACCGTTCGCCTTGTTGCGAACCTTGTTACCAATTTCAAACTGCATTTTTGAATCTTCCTTCCTGATTATGATTTATACATAGGCCAGCGCCATTCAGGGTTTTTGATACTGCGCCAAATCAAACGATTCTTGGCATCGCGCTCAGTATAAAGGCTGAGGGATTTCTCTTGCCTTCCCTCCATAGTAATTTTTCCAATCTCCCATATCTGCGCCGACGCCGTATCGGATGGATCGCCATGGAGATGCACAAATTGCTTCAATGAGTCTGCAACCCATTTATAGGGGATAGACGATGAATAGCGCCCTCCTTTTATAAATTGAATATATGCAAAGGATTTTGCTTTGAGATTATCCGAAGTAGCCACTTGTGGCTTGTCAACCGTTTCGGGTTGGGCCTGTCCTCTTATGGGTTCCATATGTTCACCTCACAACAAAGTTTGGATCTCCAACCGCCTTTACGGCAGCAATGAGCTTTTGTAAATTGGTGTCCATAGGGTGGTCACACCAGGGCTTGAGGGCGCATTTCAAGCAGCCAGCTATACTACACTCGTTCTGCATGACTCATCCTCCGAATCAGTTTCACGGTCAGGATCGTAATGGTGGGCAGATAGCACAGAACGCAGGCCAAGTGCTGTCTTCCAATCAGGCAAACAGTGCCGATAGTAACATAGGCACCGGCCACCCAGGAAGCGAAATTGGAATGGTTCCCGTCATTGAATTCCGAAATCAGAATTTCGGTGACGACCAGCGTTACGCCGATACCGGCCAGAACAAGTACCAACATCACTTCTCGCCCTCCAGTCTTGCGATGGCCCGCATAAATCCGGTGGCAACGGTGCAGACGCCGATAATCATAAACCAGAACATAGCACCCATTTTACTTTGCCTCCTTCTCAGCCAGCTTCTTCTTGTTCTCCGCCAGACGCTTTAAGTAGCGCTCGAACGCCAGGTCTCTGAAGACCAAATCGATATTTGACATTATGTCTTCCTCCTGCTTTTGTGATTTATATTTTGGTTTTGGGCATAAAAATAGCGCCTGCCCAAAGGCAGACGCTTGAAAGTCGGTTGCTCAGTCCAGATATTCAGTTTGAATCAGATCATAGAAAGTAATATCTATATACACTTTTCCAAATGCGATTCCAATTTCGGCACGATCGGCCGCATCCAAAGCATCGCAAAAAGCGGCTACGTTGTTAATGTCGGCAACGTCTGGGAATGAAATTGATATACAGCCAGCTTTGCTTAGCGGCTGTACCGATGTGGACACGCTAACGTCTGGGAACATCGGTTTTAAAGCCACGCCCAACTTCTTCAAGGTGTTTTTTAATTCCGTCATGCGATGTGGATTTACGATTTGGACTTTATCGTGGGTTGCGTCTTCTTCTTGCAATTTGCGAATTTGGTTCAGAAGAACCTCCTCAATAGCGTCCAACGCTGCCTCTTCATCAAGGGACAAGTCCTCCCAGTCTTTACGTTCCAAATAATCAACTCCAATTCTAAAGGGAATTACAAATCCGATTTTAGGTTATCCGACCGGTTTTGTCAACCGATTGCTTTTCAGATTTGATTTCAGAACTCAAAAATACCCCCGGAACTGTTATTTGTTTCGGGGGTACGGTTTCAATTCTGAAATTTTAGACCTCTTCCGTGATGTTATACACGGTTCCGGAAGCAGTCACAAATCTGATGTAACCACAGTCCGGCGTGCAGTAAAACTGCTTGATGGGCGTCGTGTGCCAATTCGTCAGACCGGAACGGCTTTTCAAAACTGCACACCCGTTTCGAATTTCGAATTCGAACACAGGATTCTCCTTGAACCACTGTTCCCGTTTCGGATTCACGCCACTGAATCCGCTTTCCAACGTATACCATTTATCCATAGAGGCACTCCTTTTTTTGATTCGAGATTTGAAATACGATTCAGAACTCAATGACGGCCCCGACTTGTGTTCGGGGCCGCTGGTTCAATTCTGAATTGGAAACCGCAATCATGCGGCGGGCTGCTCCTTGGTTTCAGCAGCCGGCTCCGTCACAGCTTCAGGTACGGGCTTAGATTCCTGCTTCTTACCCTTGGTCCGAGACTTCTTACCGGTTTCGGTTTTGGATTTAGACTTGGAATTCTTTTTCCCCTCCTTGACCACCTTGACCTCACCAGCGGCGGGCAGTTCCTTTGCCTGCTTGAACTCCACGCCGTATGTGCTCTCAGTGATGAGCTTGTTCAGAACCTGTGCCAGCACATTGGCCAGCTTGCCGGAATTGAGCGTGGAAATCTTCTTGACTTCCCTGCCCAATTTCGTATATGAGTGCCGCAGGAAGAAGACATCGTGGCTGGTAATCCGAATCCGGTTTCTGATTTCCGTTTTGGATTTGGATTCAGACTTGAACTCCTCTTCCTCATAGTAGATCTGGTCAATGACCCGCTGGAGCTGCTTGAGCAGCATGGTGTTGCTGGGCTTACCGAGGTCAAGCTCACGGGATGCCTGCTGCATCGCGAACTTGTTCCGGATGAGTTCCTTCTCGGTGGTGGTGGCGCCGATTTCATCGGCAACGTTCAGGCAGAGAAGCTGGTTAAACTTCTCTACGTAATACTTCCACTGGGGAGAGCGGAAGGCGCTGGGGAAAGCAGAGAAGCACTCTGCCAGAGAAATCTGCTTCACCTTGTCGGTGATGACGCGGGTAACGGTCTGGGTTTCCTTGTCGGCATTGTCCTTATAGACAACCACCGTGTAGGTCAGCCGAGTCAGAGCATCCTTGAGCGGAGATTCTGCACCCTTGCTGATGTCGAGGAACTCCTGCTTGGCGAGCTTGGCATACTCGGCCTGCAGATCGTCCATCTTCTTGGTGATGGCGGGAAGCTCGTCATACTTCTTGTCGGTGAGAGCCGCATTGTACTCCTGAGCCTGGTCCTTCATCTGGGTTACGATTTCCTGCATAGTCATAATAATATCTCCTTTGTGTTAAAAAGTAGCAACCTTGGTTGCTCAAGAAAGCGCACAGGTCAGAACTTTACGACATAGACACTATCATCGGTGCTATGCCCGAACTAACCTGTGCGCTTGAATTCAACAATCAAGGTATCTCAGCACATTCAGCGGACGTTCCTTCTCTATGCGGCGACCCTAAGGCCCTCTTGCGAGCTTCCTCGGAAGTCCTCATAGAGTGTACTAATCGGCTTACTCAGCACTTTGCTACCAGGTTCGCACATCCTCAAGCCGAGTTTAGTCTCGTGCGTAACTGTGTGGATTTTCACTATCTCGAACACACGGCTTAATTCCGTGCCACACCGACGACTGAATGTATCAGTTACCCTTTTCTTTTGCGTCTTTAAGGTAGACACCTGCTACCCGGCTCTGTTTTCACAGAGCCGGGAGCGGAGCGGCAAACCGCCGCCCCACACCGGACACCCAAAGGGGGGAGACACGCCCCACAGAGCCGGGAGCGGAGCGGCAAACCGCCGCCCCACACCGGACACCCAAAGGG
>ERZ1034992.27-NODE-27-length-107156-cov-12.548949_pt1 | contig 107156 bp, 109 predicted proteins | sample MGYA00520695_ERZ1034992 | MGnify/ENA primary metagenome ERZ1034992 (study PRJEB33766, sample SAMN09781778) | gut metagenome | biome: gut microbiome | host: Homo sapiens | place: Madagascar | study: EMG produced TPA metagenomics assembly of the PRJNA485056 data...
ACTTTTTTAATATAAAGGGCAGAATAAAATGAAAAAAACGCTAATAGCATTGGCAATCTTGGGTGCCGCTGCCGGCGTGGCTCACGCTCAATCCAACGTTACCATTTACGGTATCGTTGACACCGGCTTCATCAAGAAATCCGGCCATGATGTCGAAATGGGCGAAAACGTCAACAATCGTCTGGGTTTCCGCGGTGTGGAAGATCTTGGTGGCGGTATGAAAGCCACTTTCGAACTGGAAAGACGTTTCAACCTGAATGATGGTACCCTGAAAAAATCCGACAAGGATTGGGATGGTGCCGCCAACGTCGGTCTGAAGGGCGACAGCTGGGGTGCCGTTCGTCTGGGCCGTGTCAACGAACTGACCACGGAAACCATCCGTAAATTCGACCCGTTCTATCAGTATGGTGTCGGCGCCATGCTGGAAGGCAATCAGCGTTCTCCACGTATCGACAACACCATCCGTTATGACAGCCCGAACTGGAGCGGATTCCATTTCGGTGCCACTTATTCTCTGGGGGGAAATACCGACAAGGATTCGGCTGAAGGAACACCTATTTATACCGCAAAAGAAGCCGGTAATGGCTATGACAATGATGGCTACGGCATCATGCTCGGCTACGACAACGGTCCGTTGAGCTTGGTCGGTAACTGGAGCCGTCTGGCCGATTCCAAGGATTCGTCCGTCTGGAACCTGGGTGCTGCATACCGCTTCGGTGATGCCAAGGTCGAACTGGTTTACCAGCAGACCAAGGACAAAGGCTGGGCCAATGGTGAACGTTCCAATTGGAATGATAGTAGCAGTGCCTTCGGCAAATGGGTCGATGTTAAATATGGTGACGGTAGTTTCGATAGTCTCAATATCGACAGCATCACAGAAAAACAATGGTTGCTGGGTCTGGAATGGAAGCTTGGCCCGGGCCGTCTGAATGCTTCCGCCCAGTGGATGGAAGTCGAAGCCAATGGCGGTATGCATATCAGCGACAAGGACATCTACAAGTATGCCATCGGTTATACCTATGACCTGTCCAAACGCACCGCCATCTACGGTAACGTTGCCTATACCGACTATGACGATGAAGACGTTGCACGCCTGTATGGCGACACCGATGACGGCACCTATGGTGTTCAGGTCGGTATCACCCACAAGTTCTGATCGCAGGAGAGGAACTGTTCAACAACAGAAGGAGGGTTTCGCCTTCCCGGCCCTTCCCTCCTGTTGAATGGGATCAGGTCCCCATTCAGCTTGTTGGCCGAAGCCCTCGCAAGAGGGCTTCGGTTTTTTGTATTGAACAAGAACGGTTTGGCAAGATATCTTCCGAAAAGGGTATGTTTCGGTTCTTCCCGGTGTCTGCGCTGTCTTTCGCGCCGGTCTTGCGACAAACTGTCAGGTTGCCAGCAGTTGTCTCAGCCATGCACCGAGATCGATGACTTCTGTCATCGACATGGTGTGGGACATCTGGTAAGCGTTCCAGTCGACGTTGTAGCCCAGCGAGGTCAGCAATTTCATGGTGTCTTCGCCTCTCGAAAAGGGGACGACTTCATCCTGGGTTCCGTGGGCCATGAATATCGGCGTGTTCTGATTGACGGGGTTCCGGTCGTCAGGGAAAGAATAAATCAGCGGCATGTATCCTGACAGTCCGATGATACCGGCCAGTTTTTCCGGATAACACAGTCCGGTATAAAGCGCCATGGCACATCCTTGCGAAAATCCGGCAAGAAGGATACGGTCGGATGGAACGCCACGTTTTCTTTCCTGTTCGATCAGTCCGGTAATCAGTCTTTGCGATTCGGCGACGCCTTCCGAATCTTCCATGTCGGCATCATCGAAACCGTTGTAGATATCGAACCATGCCCGCATGGGGTATCCCGCATTGGCGGTGATGGGACGTTCGGGAGCATGGGGGAAAATGAAACGGATGGGGGGACAGCCGGTGAGATCGAATTCACGGACCAGCGGGATGAAGCTCGAACCGTGATCGCCAAGACCATGCATCCAGATGATACTGGTTTCCGGGTTGTCTCCGGTATCGGTCTGGCTGTACTGAAGATACGTATTGTTCATTGTTTTTTCTCGTCGGTTATAAAACAGTGGGTTGAAATAATGTCACGATGGATCCTTGGAGGGACGCCATGCCTTGCATACGGTCTCGTTCGTTTCAATGGTCGGGCCGCCGATCAGTTCGATACAGTATGGAATGGCGGTGAAAATGCCGGGTTCTGTGAGCGTCCCGTTTTTGTCGCGGACACCTTCCAGCGTCTGCCGGATGGCTGCGGGCCGTCCCGGCAGATTCAGTATCAGGGCGGCATGGTCAGGACGTTCGCAGATGACGGCAACTTGTCGGGACAGTATGGCGGTCGGGACGAAATGCAGACTGATCTGACGCATCCGTTCCGCAAACCCCGGCATTTCCCGGGTGCCGACGGCAAGGGTGGCATCCGGTGTCTGGTCGCGTCGTGCCGGGCCGGTTCCTCCTGTGGTCAGAATCAGCGAGCAGCGGTCTTCGTCAACCAGTTCGTGCAGGGTTTTCTCGATCTGTTCCTTATCGTCCGGTATCAGACGGGTTTCCAGCCAGTATGGTGATGTAATGGCGGAGGCCAGCCAGTCTTTCAGTGCCGGAATACCCAGATCCGGGTATGAGCCTTCGTAAGCCCGATCGGAAACGGAGACGAGTCCGATGGAGATGTCGCCAGCATTTTTTTTCATTTATTCCTCGCTTTCATGGTTTTTATGTTCGGGCAGGGGCGGTGCAGTCATGATTTGCTTTAGCAGTCTGTAAATTTCACGATAGGCTTTCGGGGGTTTATTGGCAGCCGTTTCCTTTTTGGCATTTCGGATGAGTGTCCGTAATTGCTGGATGTCTGCCTGAGGATATTTGTGCAGAAATTCGGTCAGTGCCCTTTCATCCGCCAGCAGTTTTTCACGCTGGTTTTCTAGGGCGTGCATCAAGAGCGTATCGGCTTTTGACAGACCTCTCCAGCTTTCGATGGTCCGGTTGATGGTGGCGATCGCCTCTTCATCGAGCGAGCGCATGATTTTGCCGATGTACTGCAACTGGCGTCTTCTGCCTTCGTGATTTCTGATCCGCTGGCATTCCAGTATGGCTTCTCTCAGATTTTCCGGCATGGGAGTCCGTTTGATTCTGTCCGCAGATTCGTTGACCAGTTGTTCTCCGGTCTTTTGCAAGGCGGTCATTTCGCGTTTGCGCTGTGATTTGGATGGACGTTCGTATTCTTCTTCGAATTCACCGGACTGGAAACCGCAGATTCCCCTGTTTGAATTTGGCATAATCAGACTTCTGTGCAAGGTCATTAAATCGTTTATGATTGACTGCTATCATAACAGTCTTGACAATACCTTCAAAAAGATAATCTCATGAATGATTCCGATTTCCTCTATACGAACGATCAATTGAAACAGATTGCCGAAGATACGTTGCGATATGCACGGCAAAAGGGAGCTTCCGGTGCCGCGGTCGGTATCAGTGAAGGAAACGGCCTTTCCGTTAGTGTGCGCAAAGGAGAAATCGAGACTATTGAGAAAAATCAGGACAAGGGTATCGGCATTACTGTTTTCGTCGGCAGGAAAAGGGGGAATGCCACGACCTCGGATTTTTCCGGGATATCGCTGAAACAGACTGTAGAGGCAGCCTACAATATCGCTTCCTTTACTTCGGAGGATGAGGCCGCCGGTCTGCCTGATGCCGATATGCTGGAAAAAAATCCGCCGGATCTGTCTCTTTATTATCATTGGCCGATCGATTCGCAGGAAGCGGTCGAACTGGCAAGACGTTGTGAAGCGGCGGCTTTTGATACAGACAAGAGGATATCCAACAGTGAAGGGGCCAGTGTCAGTGTGCAGCATTCCCATTTTGTTCTGGCCAATAGTGACGGATTTATGGGTGGGTATCCTTATTCCAGTCATTCCCTTTCTGTCGCACCGATTGCCGCTTCGGGTGACAGTATGCAGAGAGATTACTGGTATACGGCTTCCCGCGATCCCGCCGAACTGAAATCGCCGGAGGATGTCGGACGGTATGCGGCAAAACGCGCGCTGGCGCGCCTGAATGCCCGTCAGATCGGGACGAGAAAATGCCCGGTCCTTTTCGAGGCGCCTGTCGCTATCGGTCTGGTCAATTCGTTCGTTTACGCGGTTTCCGGCAGTTCGCTTTACAGGAAATCCAGCTTTTTGCCGGATGCGCTGGGTAAACGGATTTTTCCGGAACATATCGGGTTGCTTGAAGACCCTCATCTCAAGGGAGCGATGGGGTCGGCTCCTTTTGATGATGAGGGTGTCAGGACGAGCCGCAGGCAGATTGTCGGGGATGGTATTGTGAACGGATATTTTCTTTCGTCGTATTCCGCGCGCAAGCTCGGAATGAAAACGACGGGTAATGCCGGCGGTTCGCACAATCTGGTTTTCAGTTCGAAGCTGACGGAGGCGGCCGACGATTTTGCCGGTATGTTGAAGAAGATGGGGACGGGGCTGGTGGTGACCGAACTGATGGGGCAAGGTATCAACTATGTGACAGGTGACTACTCGCGAGGGGCGTCGGGTTTCTGGGTTGAAAACGGTGTCATTCAATATCCTGTGCAGGAAATCACGATTGCCGGGAATCTTAAGGAGATGTTCGGCCAGATTGTGGCGGTTGGTGCGGATGTCCTGATCCGTGGTGCCAAGAAGTCGGGATCCATACTGATCGGGCAAATGACCATCGCCGGAATGTGACGATGAAGTAAAACCGGGACTGCGTAGGGCGTTCAGATTTTTTCATTGAAGTTTTCCAGCGCGTTCCGCCAGTGGCCGATATCGACATGCGAGGTGGTTCTGAATGGCGAACAGGCCCAGTTCACGGCCCGGCGAATGCCATGAAGTGCATTGACGGCCCATACTTCCCGGTTGTTCAGATCTTGCAGTTTCCTTTTGCGGCGAACGACCGGAATGTTGTTGCGCAGGGCGACAAGTTGAACCAGTTTGCCTGTGATACCCGGCAAAATCCGGTATGCGGAAGGGGCGCTGCACAGGGTATTGTTTTCCCACCACAGAATGTTTGTGGTCAGTCCTTCCAGAATATATCCTTCGGGAGTCGTCAGGATGCCTTCTTCGGCTCCTTTATCCAAAAGGATCCGGCGTATTGCTCCCATTCGGTCAAGATCGGGACCTTTGTGCCGTGGCTTTTTGCGAAAGTCGGCGATGTGGCAGTCAATCAGCCGGACAGTTGAATGAAGTGGCGGGGCCTTGCGGATACGTAACTGGAAAGCCGGTTGTCTGACAGTGCCGGCCAGTTCGATGCGTGGAAACCACAGGCCGGTTTTCGGGATTTTCTCAAGCGCTTTTTCCCAGAATGGGGCGACTGTTTTTTCATGAATTCCGGCCAGTTCTGTGCAACTCGACAAAAAGCGCCGGCGGTGCAAGTGCAGTGCACGAACATGGCCCTCTTTTGCCAGCCATGAGTCGGCAACGAGCAAACGGGGTTCCGGTTCGTCGATGGAAACGAGTGTTCCATCCGGCGTATAGCGGTATGTGGATTCAGCTGGCACGGTGTCAGTGTGGTGGTAATGGTTGGGTGGGAAAATCCGTGTCGAACAGGTCAAGAAAAGCTTTGGCCTTGGTGCGGATTTCATCGTATTCTTCTTCCGGATCGGAAAGCAAGGTAATGGCTCCTCCGACACCGAATGTGACGGTGCCGTGCGACATGACGAGTGTACGGATGACGATACTCAGGTCGACGGCACCACATAAGGAGAAATAACCGATGACCCCGGAATAAATGCCGCGTGCCCCGTTTTCCAGTTCATCGAGAATCTGCATCGTCCGCAATTTGGGGGCGCCGGTCATGGAACCTCCGGGAAAAGCTGCCCGGATGCATTGGCATGGCGAGGAATCGGCCCGGATTCTGGATGTAATGGTGCTGACCATCTGATGGACGGTCTGGTACGACTCGATGGCGAACAGTGCGGGAACCTTGACGCTGTCCAGCTCGGCCGTTTGTCCCAGGTCGTGACGGACGAGATCGACAATCATCAGGTTTTCCGCCGTTTCCTTTTCACTGTTGGCCAGTTCCTCGAGAAGCTGGCGGTCTTTTTCCGGGTTGTCCGATCTTTTTCGTGTTCCCTTGATCGGTTTTGACTCGGCAATGCATTCGCGGGAGATTTTCAGGAAGCGTTCCGGAGAGCAACTCAGTATGCAAATGTCTTTCAACTGGAGGTAGGCACCGTATGGCGTCGGATTGGCGCGGCGTAACATGCGGTATGCCACCCAGGGATCGGCATCTGTTTTGCCTGTCACGGTATTGGTCAGGCAGATTTCATATGTTTCGCCTTGCCTGATGTATTCCTGGCTTTTCAGAATCAGGTCGATGTAGTGCCGTTTATCGTGCCTTGGTGTGAAAGGCGCGGTCAGATCCAGATGATCCGGCAGGTCTTCTGGTGTATCCGGTGTGCAGTCTGCAAAAGAGTTGAGCCGGGCAGCCGTTGATTTGAGCCAGTCGCTGGCATCGGTCAAGGTGTTTTTGTCGGCCAGCGCAAGCAGATGAATCCGTTTTTCCCGGTGATCGATCACGATCCCGCGGTCACAAAAGAGAAGAACGGCGTCGGGATATAAAGAAGGATGGGCAAAGCCTGCTCCGCAGTCCGCTTTTATTTCATACCCGATATAGCCCATCCATCCCAAAGAGAATTCAAAAGGTGCCGCACAGGGCTTGATGCCGGATTGGTTCAAATCGTTTTCCAGCCATTCGAAAAAACCGGAATGAATACTCTGTCTGTTTCCGTCCGGTGTTTCGATGTGGACGGTTCGGGTACGGATGTCGACTGTGGCTATCCGGGCGAGGGGACCGTCGGCCCGGCACAGGAAGGAAAAGCGTCCCGATCCGTAATCCTGACGGCTGCTGTCAAGCCAGATGGCATGGTGAGAATCCCTGAAGAAGCGGTCGAACAGTTTTTCGCTATCCATATCGCATGGGATTTGCTCGTGTAATATGACAAGATTGCCGTTCGGGATTTCCCGGGAAGGGGAGTGGAAACCGGATGAAAACAGGGAAGAAGGGCGTTCCACGCGGTTTCTGCGATGCTCTCTGTGCCAGCTTTCCGTGATTTTTCTGAAATTTTCAAACAGCTGTTCTCCGAAATCCGTACAAATGGATTCCGGATGGAACTGGACTCCCCATTGTGGCCATGTCTTGTGGCGGATTCCCATGATGGTACCGTCTTCTGTACGGGCTGTTATGGCGAGTGTTTCCGGAAGATCGTATGCGGCGAGCGAATGGTATCTGACGACCCTGAACGGTGAAGGGATGTTCTCGAAAATCCCGGAACCGTCATGTGTCACGAGCGACAGCCTGCCGTGCTGTGCTTGGGCAGCCGGACCGACATGACCTCCATGGAAATGACAGATGCCTTGATGTCCCAGACAGATACCGAAAACAGGAAGGATCTTCTGCATCAGGACGTCTTTGCAGATACCGAAGTCTTCGGGGCGATCCGGTCTCCCCGGTCCGGGTGAAATGACGATATTGTCGAAATTGTCCAGTATTGCCATGTTCCAGCGAGGGTCGTCGTTTCTGATGATTGCCGGAGGGCAATGATTGACTGTCGCGATCAGGTGGTAAAGGTTGTATGTGAAGGAATCGTAATTGTCGATCAGCAGTGTTCTAATCAATTTCACGCTACTCCGGATAGATGGTGTTTACCGGGTGATCCGGAAGGTTTTCGGTTTTCCGGGACGGTTGGATCCAGCAACCATATCGAACCGGAACAGGCGACATTCGATCGGACCGTTGTAAAACGGGGTTTTGCGGGATTCTTTCAGCCGGAGCAGTTTGGGAACGGCAAGATCGGCAGTGAACAGGAAAACGGACCAGCCCGGAAAGCGCTGTTTCAGTGTGGTTCCCAGTTCCTGGTAAAACCGGGTGGCCCGTTCATCCGCTTGCAAATGACGATTGCCGCGCACGCCGATTCGTTCGCCGTATGGCGGGTTGGTCAGAAGAATTCCGGCTTGTTCGACAGGCGGGCGGATTTCCTGTGCCTCGATCTGGTGAAGCGGGATTTCAAATGGGATACCGGCATTATCAAGATTGTGTCGTGTCATTTCCAGCATGTCACCTGAAATGTCGCTGCCGAATATCAGGGGATTTTTGGGTACCGGTCTGATCTGGACTGCTTCTTTCATGGATTGCCATCGCTGGCGGTCGAAAAAACGGAATTTCTCGAATGAAAAAGTCCGTTGAAATCCGGGAGGAATGCCGAGCAGGATCTGGGCCGCCTCGATCAGTATGGTTCCGGATCCGCACATGGGATCGAGAAGCGGCATTCCCGGTTGCCAGCCGGTTGTTCTTAGCAGACCTGCCGCAAGATTTTCCCGTAGCGGCGCATCTCCCGTTTCCTGCCGCCATCCGCGTTTGAACAGGGATTCTCCGGAAGTGTCCAGATACAAGGTGACATTGTGGGCATCTACGAATCCGGCTATCCGGATATCCGGCGTGCGGGTGTTGATGGAAGGCCGGGTTCCGGTTTCATTCCGGAATCGGTCCACCACACCGTCCTTGATACGCAATGTGGTGAAATTCAGGCTTTTCAGCGGCGATTTGATTGCCGTTACGTCGATACGGAGGGTATTTTCAACGCCGAACCACTTTTCCCATGGTTGTTTTACCGTCAGGTGATAGATGTCGTCTTCGTTGCGGTAACCGGACTGGGCGATTCTTTGCAAAACACGGGAGGCGATGCGGGAATGCAGGTTGATCAACCAGCCATCCTGAAGGGTACCGGAGCAGTGGACGCCGCCGGAAACAGTCTGATGAACGTTGAGTGTATTGCTTTTTCCGGTGATTTCTTTCAGCTCGTCCGCCAGGGCGGACTCCAGTCCTCTTGGACAGGAGCAGAAATAGGAATAATTTACTGACATGACAGGTTACCTTTTGACCGTGGTTGATCTGGCCGGGGTTATTTCCGGATTTCTCCGTGGCCCAGTACGATATATTTCAGTGAAGTGAGTCCTTCCAGTCCGACAGGACCGCGAGCATGCAGTTTGTCGTTTGAAATGCCGATTTCGGCTCCCAGACCGTATTCGAAACCGTCCGCGAATCGTGTCGATGCATTCACCATGACAGATGACGAATCCACTTCCCGCAGAAAACGGAGCGCATGGCTGTAATTTTCCGTAATGATGGCATCGGTATGTTTGGACGAATAACGGTTGATGTGATCGATCGCTTCGTCGAGACTGTTGACGGTACGGATTGCCAGTACCGGGGCCAGATATTCGGTTGTCCAGTCTTCATCGGTTGCTCTGGCGAGGTAAGGATAGCCATGCAGGATTTCGTATGCTTTTTCATCGCATCTCAGTTCGACTTTCTCGTCCTGATAACGCCTGGCCAGCAGGGCAAGTGCATCCTGTGCCACTGCTGAAGCAACCAGAAGGGTTTCCATGGTATTGCAGGTTCCGTAGCGTTGGCATTTTGCATTGAATGCGATTTCGGCGGCTTTTTCCAGATCGGCACAATCGTCAATATAGGTGTGGCAAATGCCGTCAAGATGTTTGATCATGGGAATTTTCGATTCCCGCATCAGTCTTTCAATCAGTCCCTTCCCGCCACGGGGAACGATGACATCGACATATTCCGTCATGGTGATGAGTTCGCCGACTGCCGCACGGTCTGTCGTTTCGACGACCTGGACAGCCTGTTGGGGCAACCCGGCATTTTTCAGTCCTTCCCTGACCAGGGAGGCAAGAACCTGATTGCAATGGAGTGCTTCCGAACCACCGCGCAAGATGGTGGCGTTGCCGCTTTTTATGCACAATCCCGCTGCATCGACGGTGACGTTGGGACGTGCTTCGTAAATGATCCCGATGACGCCGAGCGGGACACGCATTTGACCGACCTGAATGCCTGACGGACGCAATTTGAGACCACTGATCTCGCCGATCGGATCAGGCAGCGATGCAATCTGTTCGAGACCGGATGCCATGGTTTCGATCGCCTTGTCCGATAACGACAGCCGGTCCAGCAGGGCCGGTTCCAGACCGTTGTCCCTGGCGATATCGAGATCTTTCTGATTGGCTGCGCGCAACAGCGCCGCATCGCGGCGGATCGCTCCGGCAATGTATGTCAGGGCCCTGTTTTTGGTCGCCGTATCCGCTTTGGCCATCCGGCCGGCTGCCTGGCGTGCCTGTTGCCCGATCCGGGTCATATAACTTTTGATTTCCATCGTCGTGTGTCGGTTATTGGCAGAAGGGGTTAACGTTACCATTCACTTGGCATCCGTTCAAGTTCTGGCCAGTGAAAGTCCCAGTTGTGTCAGTGCATCCCAGGCATCGTCCATCCAGGATTCGGATCGCAGTCCCTTGATGATTTTGTCGATCTGGGCGGTTTGCTGCATGGCTGCCTGTATTTCTTTTTTCCCGAGTCTGTTTACGGCGGTCTGGACAAGTTTTTCCTTTTGACCTCTCAAACGGAGTGTCTTTGCTATGGCGGGAAAAGGCTGTCCGTTTTCAAGTGCCGTTTTGCATTTCAAAAGAGTCCGTATTTCGTCGGTGAATGTCCACAGCACGAGCGGAAGCGGTTCCCCTTCACCTTTCAAACCGTCCATCATCCGGATGAAACGGGAGCGGTTTCCACTTAACATCGCTTCGTTCAGCTTGAAAATGTCGTACCGGGCGACATTCAGTACGGAATTTTTGATCTGTTCAAAGTCAAGTTCGCCTTCGGGATAAAGTAACCCGAGTTTCTGTATCTCCTGGTGGGCGGCCAAAAGATTGCCCTCGACCCGTTCCACGAGAAAGTCGATGCATGGCTGGCTGGCCGTCTGATTCTGTTTTTTCAGCCTTGAGGCGATCCAGCCTCCCAGTTTCGGCAAATCGATGGAAGGAACCTCGATATAGATCCCGTTTTTCTGCAGAGTGCCGACCCATGCGGATTTCTGTGTTGTCCAGTCGAGCTTTGGCAGTGTGATCAGTGTGACATTATCCGGATTGAGTTCGGAAACGTATTCCTGCAGAGCCTGGCTTCCGTCTTTGCCGGGTCTTCCCCCCGGTATGCGAAGTTCGATCAGTTTACGGTCTCCGAAAAGGGAAAGTGCATTGTTGGCCGCATGAAGCTGTCCCCATTTGAAGCCGCGTTCGACTGTCATGATTTCACGCTCGCCGATATGGTTTTTGCGCGCTGTTTTGCGGATCAGGTCCGCTGCCTCAAGAAGCAGAAGCTGTTCGTCGCCGCTCAGAACATACAGGGAGGCCAGTTGTTCCTTGTCCAGGTGGGATGGGAGCGTGTCATACCTGAGATGCATAACTTCGGATCGTCACTCGAACGTATTGCCGGATTCAGTGGCTGCCGGTTGCCCGTCGTCGGTATCCCTGTCTTCCGCCGTCAGTTTGATTGTGGCAAGCCTGCGCAACAGCCGTTGTGCCATGTCCTGTTGCATATCCTTGTACAACAGAATTTCCTCGTTTTCTTTGGAAAGGGCTTCGGAGTCGTCGTAAGTCATCGTTCTTCGCAGGGAAATTTTTGTCGGCTCGATCAGCATTTTTCCCTGGGAAGTTTTGACCATGTATTCCAGATTGTAGTAAAGCGAGTACTCGCGGACTCTTCCCTGAATGTTGTATGTCAGTTCCTCTTTTTTCTTTCTTTCCGCAATGGCAGACAGGATGACTTCTGCTTCCTGCGGGTTATTGACGATTTTTGTCAGGTTCATTGCCGTGATCTGTCGTCTGAGAATGCCGGCTGTCTGGGAACCAGCCGGAAAATCGATGTATAGCGAAGTGAATGGAAAATCGTAATTGCCGCGCAAATGAAAGCCACAGGCAGCGACCAGAACGGCGGTTGCGAAAATGACGATCCAGCGGTGCAGATGATTGAATTTCATGGTGGCTTTCATAAACAGTTCACTTTCCGTTTCAGACGACGATGTTGACCAGTTTGTTCGGAACCACGATGATGCGTTTCGGGGTGCCTGTGACGAATTTGGCGACACTTTCATTTTCAAGTGCGATTCGTTCGATCAGCGATTTGTCCGCTGACTTGGGCACCCGGATATTGCCACGCAATTTTCCGTTGACCTGGACAACCATACCGATTTCATCCTGTTCCAGTGCGGCAGGATCGACCTGCGGCCAGGGTGCATCAAGCAGTTCTCCTTCATGATCGGCATATCCCAGTTCTTTCCACAGGACATAGGTAATGTGCGGTACGACCGGATAGAGGACTCTGAGGAAAATCGAGAAGGTTTCTCGCAGTACAGCGGCAAATTCGGTGGAGTTGTCCGGTTTGGCCGCTTCAAGCGTGTTGAGCATTTTCATACATGCCGAAACGACCGTATTGTACTGGATGCGTGCATAGTCCTGATTGGCCTGTTGCAGAACCTGATGGATTTCACGTCTTAACGCCTTGAGCGGTTCAGGCAGGTTTTCGGGAACAGCGCGTGCAGCGGTTGCGATGATGTCCCGGTTTTTGTAGGAAAATGCCCATACCCGGCGAAGGAAGCGGCTGGCTCCCTCGACACCGGAACCCGACCATTCGAGGGTCTGTTCGGGGGGAGCTGCAAACATGGTGAAAAGGCGGGCAGTGTCGGCACCGTACTGGTCGATTTGTGTCTGCGGATCAATTCCGTTGTTTTTCGATTTCGACATTTTTTCAATGCCACCGATATTGACGGGTTGTCCATCCGTTTTGAGTCTGGCGGAAACGGGGCGTCCCTTTTCGTCCAGTTGCAATTCGATTTCTTCCGGATTGAACCAGCTTTTTTTGCCGGAAGCGTCTTCACGGTAATAGGTTTCGTTCAGGACCATGCCCTGTGTCAGCAATTTGACAAAGGGTTCGTCGAATTTCACCAGTCCCAGATCACGCATGACTTTTGTCCAGAAACGGGCGTAAAGCAGGTGCATGACCGCGTGTTCGATACCCCCGATATACTGATCCATCGGCATCCAGTAATCGTTCCGTTCATCGACCATCGCCTTGTCTGAACCCGGCGAACAGTAACGCATGAAGTACCAGCAGGAGTCGACGAAGGTATCCATCGTATCCGTTTCACGCCGTGCCGGTTTTCCGCAATGCGGACAGGTGGTATTGATGAATTTCTCGTCTTTCGCCAGCGGGTTGCCTGTTCCGTCCGGAATGCAGTCTTCCGGCAGCAGGACAGGAAGATCTTTTTCAGGAACGGGCACCGCGCCGCAATCCGGACAGTGAATGATCGGGATCGGGGTTCCCCAGTAGCGCTGGCGGGATATCCCCCAGTCACGCAGACGGTAGGTGGTTTTTTTCTCGCCCAGTCCTTTTTCCGCCAGTACGGCGGCGATGGCGTCGACAGCTTCCTGATAGCCAAGTCCGTCGAAACGGCCGGAATTGATGCATTTGCCGTGTTCCTTGTCGGCATACCAGTCGTGCCATACGTCTTCCATGAAAGTTTTGCCTTCGACGTCGATGACCTGTCTGATCGGCAGGCCGTATTTGTGGGCGAATTCGAAGTCGCGTTCATCGTGAGCGGGAACAGCCATCACGGCGCCATCGCCATAGCTCATCAGGACATAATTGCCGACCCAGACTTCAACCAGCTGGTTGGTTAAGGGATGATGGACGAAAAGGCCGGTCGGCATGCCTTTCTTTTCCATTGTGGCCATATCGGCTTCGATGACGCTGCCTTTTTTGCATTCTTCGATGAATTCGGCCAGTTCAGGATTGTTGCGGGCGGCAAACCGTGCCAGTTCATGTTCCGGTGCGACGGTACAGAAGGTGACTCCCTTGATCGTATCGGCTCTTGTCGTGAATACCCAGAGCTTGCCGTCGCCGATCAGATTGCCGTTTGTATCGCGGATATCGTGCAGGAAAGCGAAACGGACACCTTCCGATTTGCCGATCCAGTTGATCTGCATGGTACGTACCCGTTCCGGCCATCCCGGCAATTTGTTCGTCACGTAATCCAGCAGTTCTTCGGCGTAGTCCGTAATGCGGGCATAATACATCGGTATTTCCCGCTTTTCGATCAGGGCACCGGAACGCCATCCCCGTCCGTCGATAACCTGTTCGTTCGCCAGAACGGTCTGGTCGACCGGATCCCAGTTCACCGTTCCCGTTTTCTGGTAAATGATGCCTTTTTCCAGCATCTTCAAAAACATCCACTGGTTCCATTTGTAGTATTCGGGTTTGCACGCGGTCATTTCACGGGACCAGTCGATGGCGAGACCCATCGAGGCCATCTGGCTTTTCATATAGGCGATATTGGAATAAGTCCATTCAGCCGGAGGAATTCCGTGAGCCATGGCCGCATTTTCGGCGGGCATGCCGAAGGCGTCCCATCCCATTGGCATCAGAACGTTGTAGCCATTCATGCGCAGGTAGCGGTACATGACGTCGTTGATCGTATAGTTGCGGACATGTCCCATATGCAATCGTCCGGAGGGGTATGGAAGCATGGAACAGGCATAGAATTTTCCTTTCGGAAAACGTGGATCGTTTTCAACGGTTTTATAGGCTTTTGTGGATTCCCATTGATCCTGAGCGATTTTTTCTACCGCTGCATGGTTATATCTGTCTTGCATGATGGACTACGCGATAAATTAGGTTGCTGGCTTCGTATGAAGCCGTTATGTTAATACGGCGGACAGGGCAGGTTGTCTGTTGCTGCACGGAATCAGGCCGGTTTCAGCCTGATTTGTCCGGTTTCCTATTTCAGATGAAGGACGTCCTGCATGTCGAAGAGTCCGTTTGTCTTGTCAGCCAGAAAACGTGCGGCACGCAAACTGCCTTGTGCATAGGTGGCGCGACTTGCCGATTTATGGGTGATTTCAATACGTTCTCCTGTTCCGGCGAATAAAACGGTATGATCGCCCACAATATCTCCCCCACGGATTGTCGAAAAGCCGATCGTCGACGGATCGCGTTCTCCGGTAATGCCTTCGCGGGAATAAACGGCGCATTCCGCAAGATCGCGTCCGATGGCGTTCGCTATCACTTCACCCATTTTCAGGGCGGTACCAGAAGGAGCATCCACTTTGTGCCTGTGGTGTGCTTCTATGACTTCGATGTCATAGCCTTCGGCAAAATTTCTCGCGGCTATTTCAAGCAGCTTCATGGTCACGTTGACGCCGACACTCATATTGGGGGCGAATACGATGGGAATGATCTTCGATGCTTCTTCAATGACTTTTTTCCCGTTGTCATCGAATCCGGTTGTGCCGATGATCATTTTGATGCGTTTTTCGACACAATAGGCAAGATGTTCAAGGGTCCCGGCCGGTCGTGTGAAATCGATGACATATTCGGCGTTTCCAAACGCTTTATCCATGTCGGATTCAATTGACACGCCAGTTTTTTCGCCCAGAAACAGTCCTGCATCGTTACCCAGGCCAGAGGCATTCGCGACATCAAGGGCACCGGTCAGGATGGCGTCGTCTGCTTTCAGGACTGCCTCGATCAATATGTGGCCCATACGGCCGTTTGCACCGGCAATAGCTATTTTCATTTTGTTCATTGGATATTTCCGATCAATTCATCATTCGGTGAAGCGGGAAGCATCTTGCCTATTCGGCTTGGCGTACTGATTGGTTCAAACGTACTGATATTTCCCGAAGAAACGTTTTCGCTGTCGTCCGTATCTACTTGCATGGTTCTCGCAAGAGCTTCGCGTCTGGCCGACTGTCTCAGGCGGTTCGCCTGTTCGGTATTGGCCGACGGATCGCGGGTCATTTCCGGTACAGGAGCGCTGACGGGCTCCGGTGTGCTGGCCGGTTCCGGCGCACGTACGGGGGCGGGAGGAGCGACAGGCCTGGAAGAAAGGCGAGAATCGCGTGCAGGCACGGGAGACGTTTGGCGTATTTCCTGTCCGGATGGCTGGACGGTTTCCGGAACACTGGCGGGGGCGTGAGCCTTGACAGGTTTCGGTATGCGGACGGGCCGTGCATATCCGGTATTTCCGGTCTCCGGAACATGGGGTGTCGCTTTCTGTCCGGCGGACTCCGGCGGGTTGGCCGATTCCGGAGAGAGATTGGTCGCTGCGGCATGATCCGGTCCGGATGTTGTAACGGGATCGGATGGCGTATCGGATGTTGCTTCACTGGCTGGCCCTGTCGTCGTGACCGATCCGGATTCCGCCGGCGGCTCATAGGCATTCTCAGGAACGGATGATTGTTCCGGTACTTGTGCTTCACGCGTATCTTGGGCTGTTGATTCCGTGTTGTCCTTGTCTTTTTCTTTTACGGCTTTTTCCGGCGATTCGTCATCGGATGTGATATGGGAAAGATATTCCGCTTCGCTGGGCAACCTGTCGTTGATGATGTGGTCAACCAGATTGCCGCTGAAGAAAACGGTGACCCGGTAGGTCGTTGTCGCTCCGTTCGGTTTTTGCAGACGGAAGATATAGTCCCAGCGTCCGGCATGGAACATGTCGGTCAGAAGCGGGGTTCCCAATACGAAACGCACCTGTTCCTTTGTCATGCCGGGCCGGATTTTGGCAAGCATCTCGGAGGAGATGAAGTTTCCCTGCTGGATATTGACCTTGTATGGCGCAAGCATATTCAGCCATTTTTTCATACCGGTCGGTTTTGTATTGAGCTCGTTTTCAGATTCGGATATTTCCTGCTGCGTCGCTTCCGCTGCATTGCGGTCTGGCATCTTTGTTCCGGACAAGGTCTGGGTGGTTTCCTCCTCTTTCCAGGCGGGTTTGGTTTCTTCTCTGGCCGGAACCGGTTTTGATGTTTCGATGGGATCAGCTTCGTCAATAAGAGGGTTTTTGGAAGCGCAACCGATTGCGAATACAGTCGCTGATGTTAGCAGTACCGGTGTGCGAAGATATCGCCACAAGCTGGCCATTTTTTTATGCATCACGAAGTTGGATCCTAATAGCAATTTATTGAGCAGATTTAACAAACACTATATGATAAAGCAGATAATAATACAGAACCAATTTTGAAATTCACAAACTTCTCAAAATGATGAGTAATAATCCAGCCGAACTGAAAGCCACCGGTCTGAAGGCCACTCTGCCGCGATTGAAGATTCTTGATATTTTTCAAAAGAATGCTGATCGTCATTTGAGCGCCGAAGATGTTTATCGGCTTCTTTTGTCCGAAAATCTGGAGATCGGACTGGCAACGGTCTATCGTGTGCTTACCCAGTTCGAGCAGGCGGGGATATTATCACGGAATTATTTCGAGTCCGGCAAAGCTGTTTTTGAATTGAACGAAGGAAATCATCATGATCACCTCGTTTGTGTTGATTGCGGTCGTGTCGAGGAGTTTCGCGATGATGTCATCGAGAAAAGGCAGCATGAGGTAGCCGCTATGCATGGTTTTGAAATTGTCGATCATACGTTGGCTATTTACGGACGTTGCGAAAAATGCCGGAAAAAATGATTGGGGCATCTGCTGTAAAAAACCGTGTTGAATGAAATACCTCCGGAATCCGGATACTGAATGGGTCAATGAAAACAAAGCCCGATACAGGGCGGTACCAGCCGGGGCCACTCGGTTTCGTTTTTTGCATCCATTTTGCCGTAACGGCCATTCTTTGTCTGAGTTTTCAATAACGGTGTATCGGTAATCCTTGAGGAATGCCAGCGTCCTGACTTGAAGTTTTCGATTGCCCTGTTCTCCGGGCAGTTTCTCTTGCGAAATACATGCGCTATTGAACACCATGTATCCTCTTTTGTTTCTGATGACCGGCTTTCTGATGTTGCCATTCCTGTTCATATCGGATTTGCACTGTATCTGGGCAGGCAGAATGTCTTTTGATCAACAAATTGAACAGGAGTTGTTCTTTTCTGTTCAACACAATGGTTTCATGGTTAAAGAATCGAAACGGAAGACAGGTGTTGGCTTGTTGCACTGGATATGCCGTTTTGCCACATCAGGTTTTTCTTTCCGGCTGGATGCCGCAAAATCCCGTTGCGGAAGATCCGGTATTGCTGTCCGATATATCTAAAAAGTGGTATTTCTTGTGCCGGAGGCTGGCCACTGTTGTTGATGTATGGGGTTGCAGGCAGTTGTCTGTGACTTGAGTGACAGTTTTCACTGCATATACCAGCGTGATACGACCATTATCTTGTCGTCTTTATATGGATGGAACAGTCTTCCGTTTTTTGTATGTGTGGTGCAATAACGTGCCTGACGTAGGTGACAGAAAAAATTTCGGACTGATCCGGGTATACGGAACAACAGGTCAGGTTTGTTTTTGTGCTTTATTTCCGGGACAGTTTGCGCTTTGTACGCAATATTTTGTGTTTCCGATCCGGAATCAAGTTTCGTGATTTTTTCAGACAGGCGTTTTCCACTTGCAAATATTCCGGATTTTCGTGTCAGGATTGGAACTCATGAAGCGGTTCGATACCCTTTCTTCCGATACAAATGTGTCTGTCTGTTCATTGCATTAGCTATGCCCGCGTTTTTCGGTTGCCTATATATGATGTCGACCGTTATCACGCATGTCGTGGATAATATTTTTTGGGATCTGCGGAATAAAACGGTTTTTATCGGGAAATCTTTCTTGCCTGTCGTTTTATACTGTTTTGTCTAGCCTCTCCCCACTGTTCTATGGACAATCCCATGTTTCTCCCCGTCATTTTGCACTATCTCTACTGGTGGATAATGGTGCGGACCATTTGAAACCGGATAATATTTTTTGTGCATCAAGATAAACCTCTGGTTGCCCTATATTCCGCTTTCGGGGTTTTCTTCGAATGCACGTTTTTTTCAGGGGTGGGATCAGGTCGTTTTGTCCGTTTTTTGCGTTGCAGGCGAAGGCTCGAACCTTTGTGCCAGAGCATGATAGAAAGGTGCAGGACATATCACTTTCGAAACCATACTGGCAATTAGTGTGGCTGTCATCAGGGAAAGCAGCATTTGTTGGCTGCCGGTTATTTCCATGGTAACGATAAAAGAAGTAAGCGGTGAGCGGGTCAGTCCGGAAAGATACGCCGCCATGACGAGAATAATGATGGCACTGTGCGGCGCGAGATTGGGAAAAAGAAGAGAAAGGCCGTCGCCTATACCGGCGCCAACGGCCAGGGTGGGGGCGAACAAACCTCCGGGGATGCTGCTCAGGGCCGATAAAAGTGTCGCCAGGAATTTGGCGGGCCCGTAATACCATGCGTGAAGAGCTGTATCGCTTTCGAGGGAAAGCCGGGTAGGCATGTAACCTGTGCCGTATACCATGCCATTGGTCAGCAAGCCCAAAAGGGCGACAATCAGCCCGCAGAGCGCGGCAAATTTATAAGGATGGTTTTGTATGGCTTCCCGGATTTTTTGCGGCAGGATAATGGAAAATTTTTGCACGATCAGACTGAACAGCCCTCCGGTCAGACCACCGACAATACCGCAGAGAGTGATGGCAGGAATGTGCGTCAGGAAAGGCAGGGCTTCATTGGTATACCCGAAATAAGTGTAGTTGCCGACAATCGCAAGTGAAACGAAACCGGAGATAATGACTGTCAGTAGAGTGGAACTGTGAGCGTTGAAGATATATTTTTTTGTCAGCTCTTCCATGGCAAACATGATGCCCGCTATGGGGGTATTGAATGTGGCGGCGATGCCGGCAGCTCCACCGGACAGTACCAGCATGCGTCGCTGCTCTGCCGTTCTGATTGTTCCGTATCCGTAAAAGCGATGCATGATGGAGGCACCGATCTGGACCATGGGGCCTTCATGCCCGATTGATGCTCCCATGATAAGTCCGCACATTAAAGTGATAACTTTCCCGATAATGATTTTGATGGAGAGCAGATTGTTTTTTTTCTTGTGACTTGGATCGTCAATGACGGCGATGACTTGAGGGATTCCACTGCCCTGGATACCGGGAAAAAAACGCTTGGTCAAATAAATCATGAACGCGAAGCCGGCAGGCATATAGAAGAGGGCACCCCACGAAAAATGCGTGATGATCCAGGTATTGATACCAAAAGCGAATTGACTTGCCTTGGCCATGGATACACCAGCCAGACCAATGAGAACTGGCGCCATGATCCATGCACATGTTTTTTTCCAGTATCGAAATGTTCTGTGTACAAGAATCCGCTTGGTCAAGTGCGGCGGTTCAAAATGGAAAAGTGGCATGACTTGTTCGGTAAGGAGATTTCAAACTGACATATAATGCGCTTATTATTATATTTGTACAAATATATTTCAAGCGTGAGATAAATTCTGATCTCTTTTTCAAGAGACGATATGATGCAGTCAGTTGACAGTAAAGATGGTGTCCAGTACCTGAGAATTCTTCAGAAGTTCAGGATCATTGTTCGTGCCGCACAGAAATATTCCCAGAGAGTTGAAAAGCTGCTGGGCGTTTCGGGAGCCCAGTTGTGGATTTTAAAGGAGATCGGTATGGACCCGGGACTTCGTGTGGGCGAAATCGCCAAAAGACTGGCCATTCACCAGACAACGACAAGCAATCTTCTGGATGTGCTTGAGAAAAAAGGAATGGTTTGCAAAACTCGTTTGCCGACAGACCAACGGATCGTGAATCTGTCCCTGACGGAAGACGGACGTTCATTGTTACGAAAGGCTCCCGAATTATCCCGGGGATTGTTGCCGGAGGCGTTGTCCCAAATGAAGTCGGATGACCTGGATCAGTTGGGCAAAAGTCTTGATATTTTGTTGCATACCATTTCGCAAGTGGATGAGGAATCCGCGTTGCAGCCTTTGCCTTTCACCATGTAAAAAACCTGCAAGCTGAATGCTTGCAGGTTTTGAGAGCAATGTTTGGTGAGAAGAGAGGAATTACATCATTCCGCCCATGCCTCCCATTCCACCCATACCTCCCATACCGCTCATGTCTGGAGCCGGTTTTTCTTCCGGAATGTCATAGATCATGCAGTCTGTCGTGAGCATCAGGGCTGAAATCGAAGCGGCATTCTGCAATGCGGAACGGGTTACCTTCGCCGGATCAACGACACCCATTTCGACCATATCACCATAAGTGCCGTTGGCTGCGTTATAACCGAAGTTGCCGGAACCTTCGATGACTTTGTTGACAACAACGGAAGCTTCTTCACCGGCATTGTGAACGATCATACGCAGGGGTTCTTCCAGAGCGCGCATCACGATGTTGATGCCTGCTTCCTGATCGGAATTGTCGCCTTTGACGTTGACATTGGCGCGAGCGCGCAGCAAGGCAACGCCACCTCCAGGAACGATACCTTCTTCAACAGCGGCACGGGTTGCATGCAGTGCGTCTTCAACGCGTGCTTTCTTTTCTTTCATTTCGACTTCGGTTGCGGCGCCAACCTTGATGACAGCAACACCGCCAGCCAGTTTTGCGATACGTTCTTGCAGTTTTTCCTTGTCATAATCGGATGTGGCTTCTTCCATCTGGACGCGGACCTGTTTTACACGGGCTTCGATCGCGTCGGCTTTGCCGGCACCGTCAATGATCGTGGTGTTTTCCTTGTTGACTTCGATGCGTTTTGCTTGGCCGAGTTGTTCCAGTGTGGCGTTTTCCAGCGTCAGGCCGACTTCTTCTGCAATGACCTGACCACCTGTCAGGATAGCGATATCTTCCAGCATGGCTTTACGACGGTCACCGAAGCCCGGAGCCTTGACAGCACAGGTTTTCAGGATACCGCGGATGTTGTTGACAACCAGTGTCGCCAATGCTTCACCTTCAACATCTTCGGCAATGATCAAAAGCGGGCGGCTTGCCTTGGCAACCTGTTCCAGTACAGGCAGCAGGTCACGGATGTTGGAAATTTTCTTTTCGCACAACAGAATGTATGGATTGTCAAGAGCAACAACCTGTTTGTCGGCATTGTTGATGAAGTAAGGGGACAGGTAACCGCGGTCAAACTGCATACCTTCCACGATGTCCAGTTCATCGTTTAACGACTTGCCGTCTTCGATGGTGATGACGCCTTCCTTGCCGACTTTTTCCATGGCTTCCGCGATACGTTCTCCGATGGAATGATCGCTGTTGGCGGAAATGGAACCGACCTGGGCAATTTCCTTGCTGGTCGTGCAGGGTTTGGCGATTTTTTTCAGTTCGGCAATCGTTGCCTCAACAGCCTTGTCGATCCCGCGCTTCAGATCCATCGGGTTCATGCCGGCTGCAACGTATTTCATCCCTTCCCGGACAATGGCTTGTGCCAGAACAGTTGCCGTCGTCGTGCCGTCACCGGCATTGTCGCTGGTTTTGGATGCGACTTCTTTGACCATCTGTGCACCCATGTTCATGAGCTTGTCTTTCAGCTCGACTTCCTTGGCGACGGAAACGCCATCCTTGGTGATTGTCGGTGCGCCCCAGGTACGTTCCAGAACGACATTTCTGCCTTTCGGTCCAAGGGTAACTTTAACGGCGTCGGCCAGAATGTTGACGCCTTCAACCATTTTATTGCGGCCACTATCGCCGAAAACAACTTCTTTTGCTGACATGAAATTCTCCTAATTTAATTGGTGTATGCGTACAAAGTCTCGGACTTTGGCATGTGATCATTGCTGGACGATTGCCATGACGTCGGATTCATGCATGACAAGCAATTCTTCACCGTCAACCTTGACCGTCTGTCCGGAATATTTCCCGAAAAGAACCATGTCTCCGACTTTCACATCCAGTGGCAGAACTTTGCCGTCTTCAAGAACCTTGCCATTGCCTACAGCAATGACTTCGCCTTGATCCGGTTTTTCTGCAGCAGCATCTGGGATGACAATGCCGGATGCAGTGGTTTTTTCCTGATCGACGCGTTTGACGATAATGCGGTCTTGCAAAGGACGAAGTTTCATAACAATTCCCTATCAAAATCAATCTGTTGTATTCGAAAGACAAAAGCCCGAAAGATTCCAGGCCACCTTGTTTATTCATCTCCTCGTGGAGTACGAAAGAGTTGTTAGCACTCTTCCCTAACGAGTGCTAAGTATATGGGTGCCTATGAAAGATTTCAAGATAAAAGAAAAAAATTTTTTTTCTTTGTCCGAAAACACAAAAGTCCGCAATTGGCGGTGATTTACCGGTTTTCTGTCATCGAATGATCGGGTTCTTTTTTGAGAAAGGTGATGATATGAGTGGTTTGATATTGTCCGTTCCGGCATGAATGACAACTACCGGTACAGTTTCTCCTGGGTAACCTGGGTTTTCGGAATGGATCGATATGTCTGGCGAGTTTGTCGGCGTGTATGAAAAAAAGCAGCTTGGTCAGGGAAAGATGCAGATGGTATTTGCAGAAATCGGGAAGGCTGTATTTATACAGAATGTAACAGGACATCACGACAAGAAAGATGACGACGAGTTCTTGCATATCATTGATCCAAAAGAAAACAGCTGATGTGATAGGTTGCTAGGGAAGCAAGATAGGCAAGACCGAAAAGGTAGATTATCGCAAAGAACATCATTTTCCATGAATTGGTTTCACGTCGGATGACTCCCAGTGTGGCGAAGCATTGGGGAGCAAAAACAAACCATGCAAGCAGGGACAGGGCGGTAGGCAGGCTCCAGTTGGATGAAATAAGTGGGGCAAGGGTGATGGAAAGATCATCGCCGCTTGCGGAAAGAGCATATACGGTGCCCAAGGCACTGACAGCGATTTCTCTGGCCGCCATACCCGGAATCAAGGCTACGGCGATTTGCCAGTTGAAACCGATCGGCTGGACGATATATTCGATCAGGTGGCCCAGTCGTCCCACAAAACTGTATTGAATGGCTGTACCGGTAGTTCCTTCCGGCGGGACCGGATAGGACGAAAGTACCCATAACAGTACCGACGTGGCAAATATGATCGTGCTTACCCGTATGAGAAAAATACGGGCCCGTTCCCATAATCCGATAGCGATATTGCGCATTCGTGGCAAATGGTAGGATGGCAATTCCATGAGCAGTGGCTGATAATCATTTTTGCCGAGCAAACGATTCAGAACCCAGGCGACCATGACAGCTGCAAAAATACCGCTTATGTACAACCCGAACAATACAAGTCCCTGAAGATTGAAAAGACCGATAGTCCGGTTGGGGATGAAAGCGCCGATGATGAGCGAATAGACGGGCAGACGCGCAGAACATGTCATAAGCGGCGCGATCAGGATCGTGATGATTCTGTCTTTGGGATTTTTGATCGTCCGGGTTGCCATGATTCCCGGGACGGCGCAGGCAAAACTGGAAAGCAGGGGGATAAATGCATGTCCGGAAAGCCCGATGCTGCTCATCATTTTATCCATCATGAAAGCCGCACGGGGCAGGTAACCCGATTCTTCAAGAATCAGTATGAAGAAAAAAAGAATAAGAATTTGCGGCAGAAATACAATGATACTGCCGATGCCGGCAATGATTCCATCAACGACAAGACTGCGAAGGATGCCGTCGGGCAGCATTGTTGCAAGGAATTCTCCGGTTGCTCCGATACCGTTTTCGATCCACTCCATGGGAACTTCCGCCCAGCTGAAAACAGCCTGGAACATGAAAAACAGTATGATAACCAGAATAGGGAAACCGAAAACCGGGTGCAATACAAGAGCATCAATTTTCTGGTTAAGTGTATAAGTATCCGCATGCTTCTTTATGACATTGTCCAGAATCCTTCTGGATTCCAGAGTGGACGATTTTTTTTCGCTTCCGTATCTGTTTGATCCGGCGTTCGCGGGGAAACCGTTGCAGGCATACAGATTCAGTATTTCGAGCAATTTCCCGATACCGTTTGATTCGATGGCTATGGTTTCGACAACAGGTATTCCCAATTCCTGTTGCAGGAGTTCCAGATCGATAATCTGGCCTCTTTTTCTGGCCAGATCAGTCATATTCAGTGCCAGAATGGTTGGATGGCCCAGCGCAATGACGTCCAGTATCAGTTTTAGGTTTCTTTTGAGATTGGTGGCATCTGCTACATAAACGATGAGGTCAACAGGTATATCTGCCGTTTTATCCAGCAGTGCCGTTTGGGTGACTTCTTCATCCTTGGTCAAAGGGGTCAGGCTGTATATGCCGGGTAAATCGATAACATGGAGTTGCTGCCCGGTGTCTGTCGTCATTTTTCCTTCTTTTCTCTCGACAGTAACGCCGGCATAGTTCGCGACTTTTTGGTGGGAACCCGTCAAACGGTTGAAAAGAGCCGTTTTGCCGCTGTTGGGATTGCCAACAAGAGCAATTGAGTGGAGTGGAACGTTTTTCTTGGATGGTGTGGATTTACAATCAGTGTGATTCATCGTTTTGAACAACATAAACTTTTGCTGCCTCAAGACGACGAAGGGCAAATATGGAATTTCCTATTCTGATTGCCATCGGATCTTTTCCGGGAAATGCTTCCGCGTGTACATGAATACGCTCGCCCGGCAAAAAACCAAGTTCCTGCAGACGGGTTTTCATGAGAACAACACCTGTTTCATCGTCATCAGCGAGGCCAATGACCGTTGCTGATTCGCCCTTTTTCAGTTGTGCCAGATTGCCTATTGTAGCGGATTTCTGGAATGTTGAAGGTTGTTGTGACATTTAAAGAAGACTCACCGGAAACAAATTCTGAATCGCATCACAAGAATGATAACGATTCTCAATATAAACGTTTCTTCACAAAAAGACAACTGATTATTTTCGGATTTTTAGTAATATGGGGGAAGCCGGTTCGTTTTTTCGGGGGAAATGGTATGTCGGAAGATACCGGAATGTTGAAACCGGTGGCTTTTTCAAAGATGAATGAAAATAGACAGGAATCATGCTTGATACGGTTAAGTCGATCGGATGGAAAGTCCGGCAATATAAAATACTGTTCGCGTTTTTTTTATATTTTTTAGGCTCAAGTACCATTGCTTGTGCCCGAATTCTTCCGGATGAGATTGAAAACGAGCTTCGGCGGGCGGGTGTTGCAGAAGAATCTGTTGGTATTGTGGTTCAACCTGTTGACGGGCAAAAACCGATACTTGCTTTGAATGCGGATATAGCTTTTCATCCGGCGTCAACGATGAAAGTGGTGACAACATACGCGGCGCTGGAGTTGCTTGGTCCTCATTACCGGTGGAAAACAAACGCATATGTAACCGGAAAACTCGAGGAAGGTGTATTGCATGGCGATTTGATTATCAAGGGAAGCGGTGATCCGTCTTTTTCCCAGAAAGATCTTTGGCTCTTTGTGCGTGAAATCCAGGATTCCGGCATTCACGAAATTCGTGGAAATATTGTTCTTGACAGAACTGTTTTTGGAAAGACGGGATATGATCCTGCCGCTTTTGATGATGCGCCGTTGAAACCTTACAATGCCGGTCCTGATGGGCTGCTTTTGAATGATAGGAAAGTCGAGATTCGGTTCATTCCCGATATTGTCAGGGATAAGGTGAACGTCGCGATGGAGCCGCGTATGAATGGTATTGCCATTATTCCTCCGGTTGCGGCCAGTTCTGCCTGTGGGAATTGGCAAAATGGTATGGACATTCATTTTGATGACAGGATTGCCTATTTTGAGGGCCAGTATCCTTTGGCGTGCGGTGAAAAAACACTGTCGGTTCATCCCTATCAAATGAGCGATATCCGATATTTCGGAAGTATCTTCGAAAAACTGTGGCGTGAATCCGGGGGAGTTTTCAACGGTCATGTTATTGAGGGAACGGTTCCGCCTGAAGCTCAAATCGTTGCGCGATGGAATTCCCCGGCATTGGGTATGATCGTGAATGCCGTGAACAAGATCAGCAATAACGTCAGGGCACGTCAGTTATTGCTGGCGTTGGGTGTTGAATTTCGTGGGGAAGGAGTGACAACTGAAGACGGAGTGGACGTTGTCATGAAATGGCTGGCAGAAAAAGGCATCGGGACGGATAAAGTGGTGATTGAAAATGGTTCCGGACTTTCTCGTGATGAAAAGATAACTCCCTCGACAATGGCGTGGATACTCAGGGTGGCTTACGAGTCGCCGGTAATGCCCGAGCTGGTTTCGTCATTACCTATTGTCGGGCGGGACGGGACGATGTCGAAACGGCTTGTGAATAGTGAAATTGCCGGGAAGGCCCATGTTAAAACAGGCGCTATAAACGATGTCAGGGCGATTGCCGGTTATGTTCTTGCAAAAAGTGGTCGACGATATCTTGTCGTATGTATGGTCAATCATCCGGATGCCGGGTATGCACGCCCGTTGTTGGATAGCTTGCTGAACTGGACTTATGAAAAGGGCTAGTCGTGGAAATTCCCTCACCCTTCAAAAAAACCAGGCTTTTCCGAAGTAGTAAATACCCATGATGAAAAAGAAAATCGCCAGCGCTCTTAAAAAGAGCGCCACGAAACCGTGTTTTCTGGTTTTTTGCTCTTGGGTCATATCTTTCTTTGTCATTTGTTGAATAATCGAATCATTATTATCGCTTTTCACGGCTTTTAAAACCAGGCAATCTTCCAGTTTGCCGGGTTTCATGAAATATAATGTTACAACTCTTACAGTTGTGATCTTGGATATATTTGTTTCTTGGGGTTAAATGACTTCAGGAAATGTTGATTGCTGTAAAGAGGGGGCGAAAATGAAAAGCGTAAAATTCATGAAATTGATTTGCGCGTTCTGTGCGGTTGGTGGTGTATTTTTTTCAGTACCGGCCGAGGCAGGAGGAACACACTGGTCAATCAATATAGGAGTGCCTGTTATTGCCGCACCTCCGCCAGTGGCTGTTTATTCCAATCCGGTTGTTCCTGTTGCGACTGTTGTGTCTCCTGCACCCGTTATGATACATCCGCATGTTGTTCCACGGCCTGTTGCCGTCCATCATCCGGTTCCTCACTGGAAAGGTCCGCGCTATCACGGAAACCGTTATCGTCACCGCGGCCATCGGTGAATCAATGAATTGTCGTATTTTTGTCGGATGATGAAGACATGAGCCTGTTTCGGCAGTTACAGGTTACCTTTTGGTTAATTTCTGGCGTATAATGTCGCGCTGATTCAGATTGTTTTTTATCCATCTGAAATTTTCCCGTTGACTTGTCTGGAAGCTTCCGGCATAATTCGGGGTTTCTGCGGAGAGGTGGCCGAGTGGTTAATGGCAGCAGACTGTAAATCTGCCCTCTAACGAGTACGCTGGTTCGAATCCAGCCCTCTCCACCAAAAGTTTGATGCAAATGAAGGTCAAGCGAGTGCGGGTGTAGCTCAATGGTAGAGCCGAAGCCTTCCAAGCTTAAGACGAGGGTTCGATTCCCTTCGCCCGCTCCATCTTTTGTTTGCTTATGGAATGTTGCCCTTGTAGCTCAGTGGTAGAGCACTCCCTTGGTAAGGGAGAGGTCACGTGTTCAATCCACGTCAAGGGCACCACGGGTTGTGTTTTCAAGAAGTGGGTGTTTTGGCGCATATAGGCGTGGTCTTGGTATTCTCTTCATTGGTTAGGAGTTGAAAATGGCAAAGAGCAAGTATGAGCGGACGAAGCCGCACGTAAACGTAGGAACAATTGGTCACGTGGACCATGGCAAGACCACCCTGACGGCGGCGATAGCGACCGTGCTGTCGAAGAAATTTGGGGGAGAAGCCAAAGACTACGACCAGATCGACGCGGCGCCGGAAGAAAAAGCCCGTGGCATCACCATCAACACAGCCCACGTGGAATACGAAACCGCCAACCGGCACTACGCCCACGTTGACTGCCCGGGCCATGCTGACTACATCAAAAACATGATCACCGGCGCTGCCCAGATGGACGGAGCTATCCTGGTCGTATCCGCAGCGGACGGTCCGATGCCGCAGACCCGCGAACACATCCTGCTCGCCCGTCAGGTTGGCGTGCCCTACATCATCGTCTTCCTGAACAAATGCGACATGGTGGACGACGCCGAACTGCTCGAACTCGTTGAAATGGAAGTGCGTGAACTGCTGTCCCGGTATGAATTCCCGGGAGACGACATTCCCATCATCAAGGGATCGGCCAAAATGGCATTGGAAGGAGACACGGGAGAACTGGGTGAAGTCGCCATCCTGGCATTGGCAGATGCGCTGGACAGCTACATTCCGACACCGGAACGTGCCATTGACGGAACCTTCCTGATGCCGGTAGAAGACGTCTTCTCCATCTCCGGACGCGGAACCGTCGTAACCGGACGTGTAGAAAGAGGCATCATCAAGGTAGGCGAAGAAATCGAAATCGTCGGCATCAGAGAAACCGCCAAAACCACCTGCACCGGCGTTGAAATGTTCAGAAAACTGCTCGACCAGGGGCAGGCAGGCGACAACATCGGCGTGCTGTTGCGCGGAACCAAGAGAGAAGAAGTCGAACGCGGACAAGTGCTGGCCAAACCGGGCACCATCAAACCGCACACCCAGTTCTCTGGAGAAGTCTACGTACTCTCCAAAGAAGAAGGTGGACGCCACACCCCGTTCTTCAACAACTACCGTCCACAGTTCTACTTCCGGACAACGGACGTAACCGGAGCCATCGAACTGCCGAAAGACAAGGAAATGGTCATGCCGGGAGACAACGTCAGCATCAACGTCAAGCTGATCAGCCCGATTGCCATGGAAGAAGGCTTGAGATTCGCCATTCGTGAAGGTGGAAGAACCGTCGGCGCCGGTGTCGTCTCCAAAATTATCGAATAATCTTCAGGTTGGCCCCTCTTGGGGGGGCAATCTGATTGATGTCAGGCTGTAGATGTAGGGGAATAGCTCAATTGGCAGAGCGTCGGTCTCCAAAACCGAAGGTCGGGGGTTCGAGGCCCTCTTCCCCTGCCACATAATGTTCATTACTGAAAGCAGAGTTTTATGTCTAACCAACCTGTGCAAGCCGAGGGTGGCTTGGGCGATAAGGTGAAAGTTGCCTGTGCTGTTGCCTCTATTTTGGCAGGTATTTTTGGTTTTTATTTCCTTGCAGGCCAGTCTTCATTGACCCGGATTGGGGTATTGGTCGCGGGGCTTGTTGTGGCCGCCTGTTTTGCCTGGTTTTCCTCTTCGGGGCGTAATTTTATTGTATTTGCCAGGGAATCTGTTCGGGAGGCCAAAAAAGTCGTTTGGCCTGCGCGTAACGATGCAATCCGGATTACGGGCATAGTTTTTGGCTTTGTTCTTTTGATGGCGGTGTTCCTTTGGGGTGCGGACAGGGTCTTGGAATTTGTTCTTTATAACATCATACTTGGCTGGAAAAGATAATGGGTGAAAATAGCCAAGATCAGGCTAGAAAAGAAAAAAATACCGGTTCGTCTGAGAAGATGCGCTGGTACGTTGTTCATGTCTATTCGGGAATGGAAAAAAGCGTACGTCGGTCCTTGCTTGAGAGAATCGAACGGATGGGCATGAGCGAAAAGTTTGGTCAGATACTCGTTCCAACGGAAGAAGTTGTTGAGGTCAAAAGCGGTCAGAAATCTGTAACGGAACGCCGTTTTTTTCCGGGATATGTCCTGATTGAAATGGAAATGACGGATGATACATGGCATCTGGTTAAAGATACAGGTAAGGTAACGGGGTTTGTCGGTGGAAAATCCAACAAGCCGACGCCTATTCCCGCTCGTGAAATGGATAAACTTCTGCAGCAGATGCAGGACGGAATCGATAAGCCTCGTCCAAAAATATCTTATGAAGTGGGTGAATTGGTTCGTATCAAGGAAGGGCCTTTCGCTGATTTCAACGGAAATGTTGAAGAGGTTAATTACGAAAAATCCCGTTTGAGGGTTTCGGTTACCATTTTCGGGCGTTCAACTCCTGTGGAGCTTGAATTCGGTCAGGTCGAAAAAGTTTGATTTTGCGTGTGTCGGAGCGCAGTTGACAGTCCGGCAGAGGAGCCTGTGTGTTGTTTTTGTGCAGGCGTTATGACTCACTAACTTGGAAAATTAGAAATGGCAAAGAAAATCGCCGGTTTTATCAAGCTGCAGGTTCCTGCTGGTAAAGCCAATCCGTCCCCTCCGATCGGTCCCGCCCTTGGTCAGCGTGGGCTGAATATTATGGAATTCTGTAAGGCATTCAATGCGCAGACTCAGGGTTTTGAGCCGGGTATGCCGATTCCTGTTGTTATCACTGCCTATGCGGACAAGTCGTTTACATTTGCAATGAAAACGCCTCCTGCCACTTTCCTGATCAAGAAAGCTGCAGGTATTGAAAAAGGATCGCAGAGACCAAATACGGAAAAAGTCGGCTCGATTACAAGAGCGCAGGCCGAAGAAATCGCCACCATGAAAAAACCTGATCTGACCGCTGCTGATATGGAAGCCGCTGTCAAGACAATTGCGGGTTCCGCCAAGTCGATGGGTATTACTGTGGAGGGCATGTAAATGGCTAAAGCTTCTAAGAGAGTTCGTGCTTTTCAGGAAAAAGTGGATCGCAGCAAGGTTTATCCTATTGATGCCGCCTTGGCGTTGCTGAAGGAATATGCGACAGCAAAATTCAATGAATCGATTGATGTCGCTGTCCAGTTAGGCGTTGATCCCAAAAAATCCGATCAGGTTGTTCGTGGTTCCGTAGTACTGCCTGCCGGTACAGGGAAGACGGTTCGTGTTGCTGTGTTCGCGTCTGGTGAAAAAGCTGAGCAGGCCAAGGCTGCTGGTGCTGATATTGTCGGTATGGAAGATTTGGCAGCTCAGATCAAAGGGGGGGATATTCCTTTTGATGTGGTTATCGCTTCTCCGGATACCATGCGTATTGTCGGGGCGCTTGGCCAGATTCTGGGGCCACGCGGTTTGATGCCAAATCCAAAGGTTGGCACTGTAACTCCTGATGTCGCGACGGCTGTCAAAAATGCCAAAGCCGGTCAGGTCCAGTACAGGACGGATCGCGCTGGTATCATTCATGCTACAATCGGACGCAAATCCTTTTCGGACGAAGATCTGAAATCGAATCTGGCCGCATTGATTGATGCACTGAACAAGGCCAAGCCTGTCAGCAGCAAGGGCACTTATATCCGCAAGGTTTCTATTTCCTCCACTATGGGAGCGGGTGTTCGTGTCGATCAGGCATCGATTGCCGCTTGAGAGTATAATTATAGGCCCCGAATTTCGGGGTAACGACTTTGGGCCATATCGGCGTTGGCCGGTATGGACAATCAAAGACCGCTGGGCAGTTGATGTCGTTTGTCAATTGTTAAAACAGTTACCCAGCGTAGATGGTGAACCCAACTAGTTTTGTAGTTTCTCGGCTGATTGCCGATAGTGGACTCCTAACTTTGGACACCGTGTTCGAACCGATATCCGAACGTCTGTTTGATGTGCGGGTATCATTTTTGGAGGTTGACCGTGGGTCTCAATCTGAATGACAAAAAGGCTGTTGTGGCAGAAGTCAGTGCTCAGATCGCTGAAGCACAGACAATTGTTCTGGCCGAATATCGTGGTATCCAGGTTGGTGACATGACGCAACTGCGTGCTGCTGCGCGTGAAAACGGCGTATATATGCGCGTATTGAAAAATACGCTTGCACGCCGTGCCGTTGAGGGAACTGCGTTTGCTGATCTTGCTTCTGAAATGACCGGTCCTTTGGTTTATTCCATTTCAAAGGATGCCGTTGCTGCTGCGAAGGTTGTACAGGACTTCGCAAAACGCAACGATTCGCTGGTTATCAGGGGCGGAAGTTATGCGGGCAAAATGCTCGATAAAGCCGGTGTCGCTGCATTGGCAAGCATTCCGAGCCGTGAAGTTTTGCTTTCTCAACTTATGGGCGTTATGTTGGCTCCAGTCTCGGGTTTTGCCCGTGGGCTGGCTGCGCTGGCAACCAAGAAAGAAGCCGAAGCTGCCGCCTGATAGAGGCGGATCTGCTGTTCTTTTTGTGGTTTATTTGCAGTTGCTGGTACCAATTATCGTATTTAACAAAAGAATTAGGAGTTTTACATGGCAATGAGTAAAGAAGACATCCTGGAAGCCGTTGGCGCGATGTCTGTGATGGAATTGAATGACCTGGTTAAGGCGTTTGAAGAAAAATTTGGTGTTTCTGCTGCAGCTATGGCTGTCGCAGGTCCTGCAGGTGCTGCTGCAGGTGGTGCTGCTGCAGAAGAACAGACTGAATTCACTGTTGTTCTGTCCGAATTTGGTTCTAACAAGGTTGCTGTTATCAAGGCCGTTCGTGAAATTACAGGCTTGGGTCTGAAGGAAGCCAAGGATATGGTTGATTCTGCTCCGAAGCCTGTCAAGGAAGGCGTCAGCAAGGCTGATGCTGAAGAAGCCAAGAAAAAACTGGAAGACGCTGGCGCAAAAGTCGAAATCAAATAATTTCGATTTTGTTAAGTGTTGTAATTGTATTGGAGTCATTGCTGAATCGTTCCCGAAAGAGCGATTCAGCTTTGACTCAATTGCGTTTCCTGAAGTATCTTTTTGCTTAACATATTAAAGTCGAGACTTGAGTTTTATGTTTTTTGATTAGAGCGTAAAACTGAATTTTCCATCCTTCAGCCACTCATGGAGTGTCCATGCACTACTCATTTACTGAGAAGAAGCGTATTCGCAAATCTTTTGCAAAACGCGATAATGTTCACCAAGTTCCTTTTTTGCTGGCTACACAGCTTGAATCATACGAGAAATTTTTGCAAGCTGATGTACCGCCTTTGAAACGTAAAAATGAAGGCTTGCAGTCCGCATTTACATCGATATTTCCGATTGTGTCGCATAATGGCTTCGCAAGACTGGAGTTTATTTCCTATACCCTGGGTGATCCTCCATTTGATGTTAAGGAATGTCAGCAGCGCGGATTGACGCTGGCGTCGCCTTTGCGCGCCAAGGTTCGTCTGGTTATCCTTGACAAGGAATCTCCAACGAAACCTGTGGTCAAGGAAATGAAGGAACAGGAGGTCTATATGGGCGAACTGCCGCTGATGACGACTACAGGTTCCTTTATAATCAACGGAACGGAACGTGTAATTGTGTCGCAATTGCACCGTTCTCCGGGCGTATTTTTCGAACATGACAAGGGCAAGACGCATTCGTCCGGAAAATTGCTGTTTTCGGCGCGTATCATCCCTTATCGTGGCTCATGGCTTGATTTCGAATTTGATCCGAAGGACATCCTGTTCTTCCGTATTGATCGCCGCCGCAAAATGCCGGTTACGATACTGTTGAAGGCGATCGGGATGTCTTCGGAAGACATTCTGGAAAATTTCTTTGTCTTCGATGATTTTCTGCTCCGTCCGCAAGGTGCGGAAATGGAATTCGTTTCATCGCGTATGCGTGGCGAGATTGCACGTTTCGATATTCTTGACAGGGACGGAAAGGTACTGGTTGAAAAAGACAAGCGGATTAATGCCAGAAATATCCGGGATATTGAAGCTGCCGGTATCAAACGTATATCGGTTCCGGAAGATTTCCTGTATGGCAGGGCATTGGCCAAGAATGTTATTGATCAGGATACAGGAGAAGTTATTGCGCGCGCCAATGACGAAATTACAGAAGAAGTCATGACACGCTTGCGCGATGCGGGCATTGAAGAAATCCAGACACTTTATACAAACGATCTGGATCAGGGCGCTTATATTTCACAGACGCTTCGTATTGATGAAACAGTCGATCAGATGGCGGCAAGAATTGCCATCTATCGTATGATGCGCCCAGGTGAACCGCCGACTGAAGAATCGGTTGAAGCTTTGTTCAATGGCCTTTTCTACAATGAAGAGCGGTACGATTTGTCTGCTGTCGGCCGGATGAAATTCAACAGCAGGGTCGGTCGTGACGAATTGACTGGACCGATGACTTTGTCCAATGACGATATTCTTTCGGTCATCAAGATTCTGGTCGAATTGCGCAATGGACGCGGCGAGATTGACGATATCGACCATCTGGGCAACCGTCGTGTACGGTGTGTCGGTGAATTGGCTGAAAATCAGTTTCGTGCCGGGCTGGTCCGGGTTGAACGTGCTGTCAAGGAACGCCTTGGTCAGGCTGAAGCGGATAATCTGATGCCACATGATCTGATCAATTCCAAACCTATTTCGGCGGCTATCCGTGAATTTTTCGGATCGTCGCAGCTTTCACAGTTCATGGATCAGACGAATCCGTTGTCGGAAATCACGCACAAGCGTCGTGTATCGGCTCTGGGGCCGGGTGGTCTGACCCGTGAACGCGCCGGTTTTGAGGTGCGTGACGTGCATCCGACGCATTATGGTCGTGTGTGCCCGATCGAAACGCCGGAAGGCCCGAATATCGGTCTGATCAACTCGCTGGCATTGTATGCACGTTTGAACGAGTACGGTTTTCTGGAAACGCCATACCGAAAAGTGGTGGACGGCCATGTGACTGATCAGATCGAGTATTTGTCCGCCATTGAGGAAGGACGCTATATCATCGCACAGGCCAACAGCAAGATCGAAAACGGCATGCTCGTGGATGAGCTGGTTTCCGCTCGTGAAGCCGGTGAAACCATTCTGGTGTCGCCGGAACGCGTCCAGTACATGGACGTTGCACCGGGACAGATCGTTTCTGTCGCCGCCTCGCTGATTCCGTTCCTTGAACATGATGACGCCAACCGCGCACTGATGGGTGCCAACATGCAGCGTCAGGCGGTTCCCTGTCTGAGACCGCAAAAAGCACTGGTCGGAACAGGTATTGAACGGACTGTCGCTGTTGACTCCGGTACGACAGTTCAGGCATTAAGAGGAGGTGTCGTCGATTACATTGATGCCGGTCGTGTCGTGGTCCGTGTCAATGACGACGAGGCAAAAGCTGGCGAAGTTGGTGTCGATATTTACAATCTGATCAAATATACACGTTCGAATCAGAATACGAACATCAACCAGAGACCGATTGTCAAGGTTGGAGACCGGATTGCGAAAGGCGATGTGATTGCCGATGGCGCATCGACTGATCTTGGAGAGCTGGCTCTGGGACAAAATCTTCTTGTCGCGTTTACACCGTGGAATGGTCTTAACTATGAGGATTCCATCCTGATATCCGAAAAGGTTGTCGAGGATGATCGTTATACTTCGATTCATATCGAGGAGTTGTCTGTCGTTGCGCGGGATACCAAACTGGGACCGGAGGAAATTACCCGCGATATTTCCAATCTGGCTGAAAACCAGTTGGCGCGTCTGGATGAATCCGGTATCGTTTATATCGGCGCCGAAGTCGAGGCTGGAGATGTTCTGGTCGGCAAGGTCACACCGCGTGGCGAAACACAGCTTACCCCGGAAGAAAAACTGTTGCGCGCGATTTTCGGTGAGAAAGCTTCCGATGTGAAAGATACATCGTTGCGTGTTCCTTCCGGTATGGTTGGTACAGTCATCGATGTCCAGGTGTTTACACGTGAGGGCCTTGTTCGTGACAAACGGGCACAGCAGATCATTGATGATGAGCTGAAACGTTATCGTATTGACCTGAATGATCAGATGCGTATTGTGGAAGGCGACGCTTTCCAGCGTCTGAGCAAATTGCTGATTGGCAAGAAAGTCAATGGCGGTCCGAAGAAGCTGGTTCGCGGTGCGGAAATCACTCAGGAATACCTGTCCGATCTGGAAAGATATCACTGGTTTGATATTCGTCCGGCAGACGAGGATACCGCGATGGCTCTTGAGGCGATCAAGGATTCAATTGAGGAAAAACGGCATCAGTTTGATTTGGCGTTTGAGGAAAAACGCAAGAAACTGACACAGGGAGATGAATTGCAGCCCGGTGTCCAGAAGATGGTGAAAGTCTATCTGGCGGTCAAGCGTCGTTTGCAGCCGGGTGACAAGATGGCAGGACGTCATGGCAATAAAGGGGTCGTTTCGAAGATTGTCCCGATTGAAGATATGCCGTATATGGCAGATGGTACGCCAGCCGATATCGTTTTGAATCCACTGGGCGTTCCGTCCCGTATGAATATCGGACAGATTCTTGAAACCCATTTGGGTTGGGCGTCGAAAGGATTGGGGCTGCGCATCGGTGAAATGTTGCAGGCCAAACAGAAGGTGGAAGACATCCGTGCTTTCCTCAAACAGATTTATCTGAATAGCGGAAAACCGGAAGATCTGGACAGCCTGACGGAAGCGGAAGTGCTCACGTTGGCAGAAAACCTGAAAGATGGTGTGCCGTTTGCGACTCCGGTTTTCGATGGCGCAGAAGAAGATGAAATCCGTCGCATGCTTGATCTGGCCTATCCGGATGAAATTGCCAAGAAGCTGGGGATGACTGAAATGAAGAACCAGGTAACTCTTTATGATGGTCGTACGGGCGAACCGTTCGAGCGTCCGGTGACAGTCGGATACAAGCACATGCTGAAATTGCATCATCTGGTAGATGACAAGATGCATGCCCGTTCAACTGGCCCGTATTCTCTGGTAACCCAGCAGCCACTTGGTGGCAAGGCCCAATTCGGTGGCCAACGGTTTGGGGAAATGGAAGTCTGGGCGCTGGAAGCTTATGGTGCCTCTTATGTATTGCAGGAAATGCTGACGGTAAAATCTGACGATGTCGCTGGCCGGACGAAAGTATATGAAAATCTGGTCAAAGGGGATCATGTCATTGATGCCGGTATGCCTGAATCCTTCAATGTGCTCGTGAAGGAAATCCGTTCTTTGGGTATCGATATCGATCTCGAACGTAACTAGACAAAGGCGTAAAATCCGGACGAGGCGCGTGGCCACCTTGTCCGGCACAGAATTTTTGGCCGTAGTTCTCACCCAATTGGAGTGAAATATGAAAGCACTGCTCGATCTATTCAAGCAAGTTCAGCAAGATGAACAATTCGATGCCATCAAGATTGGTCTGGCATCTCCTGAAAAAATCAGATCATGGTCTTACGGTGAAGTCAAAAAACCGGAAACGATCAACTATCGTACCTTCAAGCCGGAACGCGACGGCCTGTTCTGTGCCAAAATTTTCGGGCCGATCAAGGATTATGAATGCTTGTGTGGCAAGTACAAAAGACTGAAACATCGTGGCGTAATTTGCGAAAAATGCGGTGTGGAAGTGACTCTCGCCAAGGTCCGTCGTGAACGGATGGGGCATATTGAGCTCGCCTCGCCCGCGGCACACATCTGGTTCCTGAAATCCTTGCCATCCCGCTTGGGTATGGTGCTGGATATGACGTTGCGCGATATTGAACGGGTACTCTATTTTGAGGCCTATGTCGTTACCGATCCTGGTATGACGCCGTTGAAGAAATGCCAGATCATGTCAGAGGATGATTATGCCGCAAAATATGAAGAATACGGCGACGAGTTTTCTGCATCGATGGGGGCCGAAGGTATCCGCGAGTTGTTGCGTTCGATTGATATCGATCGCGAAGCCGAAATGCTGCGTAATGAACTGAAGGATTCCAAGTCCGAAGCAAAAATCAAGAAATATGCCAAGAGACTGAAAGTTCTGGAAGCTTTCCAGCGTTCCGGTATCAAGCCGGAATGGATGATCATGGAAGTTCTTCCTGTATTGCCGCCTGAATTGCGTCCTCTTGTTCCACTGGATGGGGGGCGGTTTGCGACTTCTGATCTGAATGATCTGTATCGCCGTGTTATCAACAGAAACAACCGTCTCAAACGGTTGCTCGAATTGCGCGCTCCTGAAATCATTACCCGTAATGAAAAACGTATGCTTCAGGAAGCAGTGGACTCCTTGCTGGATAACGGCCGTCGCGGCAAGGCGATGACGGGGGCCAACAAGCGTCCTTTGAAGTCGCTGGCAGAAATGATCAAGGGCAAAGGCGGTCGTTTCCGCCAGAATCTGCTGGGCAAACGTGTCGATTATTCCGGTCGGTCGGTTATTACGGTTGGTCCGCAGTTGAAATTGCACCAGTGCGGTTTGCCGAAGCTGATGGCATTGGAGCTGTTTAAACCTTTCATTTTCAACAAGCTGGAACTGATGGGGTTGGCCACAACGATCAAGGCGGCCAAACGTCTGGTTGAACTGCAGGAACCGGTCGTGTGGGATATTCTGGAAGAGGTTATCCGTGAACACCCTGTTATGCTGAATCGGGCGCCTACATTGCACAGACTGGGTATCCAGGCTTTTGAGCCAGTGTTGATTGAAGGCAAGGCCATTCAGCTGCATCCGCTTGTCTGTGCCGCTTTCAATGCCGACTTTGACGGTGACCAGATGGCGGTTCATGTTCCATTGTCGGTTGAGGCACAGCTGGAAGCACGTACTTTGATGCTGGCATCCAACAATATTCTTTTCCCATCCAATGGTGAACCATCGATCGTTCCTTCGCAGGATATGGTGCTTGGCCTTTATTATGCGACACGCGAGAAGATCAATGGCAAGGGCGAAGGCATGCTGTTTGCCGATATTTCGGAAGTGCAACGCGCCTATGACAACAAGGAAGTCGAACTGGCTACCCGTATTACGGTTCGTTTGCCGGATTACGTCAAGGATCCGATCAGTGGCGAAACGGTCAAGAAAACCGTACGTTATGAAACAACGGTCGGACGTGCCTTGTTGTCGGAAATTCTTCCGGAAGGCCTGCCTTTCTCGGTATTGAATACCCCTTTGAAGAAAAAGGAAATTTCCCGTCTGATCAATACGTCGTTCAGAAAGTGCGGATTGCGCGCGACGGTTGTATTTGCTGATCACCTGATGCAGGCGGGTTTCCGTCTGGCGACCAAGGCGGGTATTTCCATCTGTATCAACGACATGTTGGTACCGAAACAGAAAGTGGAACTGATTTCTGCTGCGGAACAGGAAGTCAAGCAGATTGAACAGCAATACGCATCCGGTCTGGTGACTTCTGGTGAGCGCTATAACAAGGTGGTCGATATCTGGGGCAAGACCGGCGACAGTGTCGGCAAGGCCATGATGGACCAGTTGAAGGTGGAAGAAGTCATCAAGCGCGATGGATCGGCCGGAACGCAGGAATCGTTCAATTCCATTTATATGATGGCAGATTCAGGGGCTCGTGGTTCGGCTGCGCAGATCCGCCAGTTGGCAGGCATGCGTGGACTGATGGCAAAACCGGACGGCTCGATCATTGAAACACCGATTACAGCCAACTTCCGGGAAGGGCTGAATGTTCTCCAATACTTTATTTCCACGCATGGTGCCCGTAAGGGATTGGCTGATACAGCGCTGAAAACGGCGAATTCCGGTTACCTGACCCGTCGTCTGGTTGATGTGACACAGGATCTGGTCGTTATTGAAGACGATTGCGGTACGCATGAAGGCGTTGTCATGAAAGCCCTGATAGAGGGCGGTGAAGTCGTTGAAGCATTGGGCGATCGTATTCTGGGCCGTGTTTGTGCCAATGACATTATCAATCCTGAATCGCGTGAAGTATTGTACGAGGCAGGAACGCTGCTGGACGAAGACAAAATCGAGGAAATCGAACGGCTTGGTATTGATGAAGTCAAGGTTCGCACACCGCTGACATGCGAAACACGTTATGGCATGTGTGCAAAGTGCTATGGCCGCGATTTGGGCCGTGGTTCTCTGGTTAATGCCGGTGAAGCTGTTGGCGTTATCGCTGCCCAGTCCATTGGTGAGCCTGGAACCCAGTTGACCATGCGTACTTTCCATATTGGTGGTGCGGCATCCCGTTCCGCTGTCGCATCAAGTGTCGAGGCACGGTCTAACGGTACCATTCACTTTACTTCGGCCATGCGGTATGTCACTAATGACAAGGGTGACCAGATTGTCATTTCACGCTCAGGCGAAATTACGATTGCAGATGATGTCGGTCGTGAACGTGAACGTCATAAAGTGCCTTATGGTGCAACGTTGCTTGTTAATGACGGGCTGCCCGTCAAGGCAGGCAAGGTATTGGCAACATGGGATCCGATGACCCGTCCGATCATTACGGAATATGCCGGTACGATCCGTTTTGAAAATGTTGAAGAAGGAGTAACCGTCGCAAGACAGGTTGATGAAGTGACCGGTTTGTCGACTCTTGTGGTGATTGATCCGAAACGTCGGGGAACTTCCACAAAATCGGCTCGTCCGCAGGTCAAACTGTTGAATGACAATGGGGAAGAGGTCAAGATCGCGGGCACGGAACACGCTGTGACGATCAGCTTCCAGGTCGGTGCTCTTCTGATGGTCCAGGACGGTCAGAAAGTATCGGTTGGTGAGGTGCTTGCCCGTATCCCGACGGAATCGCAGAAGACACGTGATATTACAGGGGGGCTTCCGCGGGTCGCCGAATTGTTTGAAGCACGTTCGCCGAAAGATGCGGGTATGCTGGCGGAAGTGACCGGTACGGTGGCTTTCGGCAAGGAAACCAAAGGCAAACAGCGTCTTGAAATTACCGATATGGACGGTAATCGGCACGAATTCTTGATCGGCAAGGACAAACAGGTTCTGGTTCATGACGGCCAGGTTGTCAACAAAGGCGAAATGATTGTTGACGGACCGGCTGATCCGCAAGATATTCTGCGATTGCTGGGAATCGAGGCTTTGGCTCGTTACATTGTTGACGAAGTGCAGGACGTTTATCGTCTGCAGGGTGTGAAGATCAATGACAAACATATTGAAGTTATCGTTCGTCAGATGCTGCGCCGTGTCAATGTCGTTGATGCCGGTGACACCTGTTATATTCCAGGTGAACAGGTGGAACGTTCTGAATTGCTGGATGAAAATGACCGTGTCATTGCAGAAGGCAAGAAACCGGCAACATACGAAAATGTGTTGTTGGGTATCACCAAGGCATCGTTGTCAACAGATTCGTTCATTTCTGCCGCTTCCTTCCAGGAAACGACGCGTGTTCTAACCGAGGCAGCCATTATGGGCAAAAAAGACAGCCTCAGAGGTTTGAAGGAGAATGTAATTGTCGGTCGTTTGATACCTGCGGGTACCGGACTGGCAATGCATCGTGCACGCAAACAGAAGGCAGTCTGGGAACAGGAAGAGCGTGCAGCTTTGCAACGCGCAGAACAAATGCAGCACCAGCAGGATGTTTCCAGTGTTGTCAGTGAAAATCCTGAACAGGAATAAATATCAAGCTGTGATAAGGCATCCCGAAAAAATCCGGGATGCCATTTTTCTGATTGCGTCAGGGAAAATAAATTTGTTGTTTTTGATAAGGTCACTAATTGTATGTCCTTGAAGTAATTGACTTTGCCAAGAAGACAGTTTAGAATCCACCGTCTTTAGTGCCCGTTGAATAATGATGGCAGAGTCATTGTCGCTTGGGCGCTTGTCCTGTGGTGATAGTTTTTCCATAGAGTCCCCGGTTATTCGTGATGGCCGGGATTGTCTGTAATTTATTTAGTTGGATTAAATCGATGCCAACCATCAATCAATTGATTCGCCAGCCACGTGTGACCGTGAAGGCAAAAAGCAAGTCACCTGCGTTGGATAATTGTCCGCAAAAGCGTGGCGTTTGTACTCGTGTTTATACAACAACACCGAAAAAACCTAATTCCGCTTTGAGGAAAGTGGCCAAAGTGAGATTGACGAACGGTTTTGAAGTCATTTCATATATTGGCGGTGAAGGCCATAATCTGCAGGAGCATAGCGTTGTTCTTCTGCGCGGTGGTCGTGTGAAGGATTTGCCAGGTGTTCGTTATCACATGATTCGCGGTTCCCTTGATACGCAGGGTGTCAAGGATCGTAAGCAGGCTCGTTCCAAATACGGTGCAAAACGCGCGAAAGCTGCAAGCAAGTAATTTAGGTCGGTCGCATGATCGAGTAAGTGGCGTGTCATGAGGGCCGCCGTGAGTGTTTTTCACTCAACTGAAGAAAGAAAGGAAAATAAATGCCTCGTCGTCGTGAAGTGCCCAAGCGCGAGATTTTGCCGGATCCAAAATTCGGTAATGTAGATGTAGCAAAGTTTGTCAATGTGTTGATGCTTTCCGGAAAGAAGTCCGTGGCTGAAAATATTATCTACGGCGCTTTCGAAATTATTGAAGGCAAGTCTGGAAAAGATCCTCTGGAAATTTTCATGCAGGCGGTTAACAACTGCAAGCCGCTGGTGGAAGTAAAGTCTCGCCGTGTCGGGGGTGCCAACTATCAGGTGCCAGTCGAGGTTCGTCCGGTTCGTCGTATGGCGTTGTCCATGCGCTGGTTGCGTGAAGCAGCTACGAAGCGCAGTGAAAAATCCATGCCGCAACGTCTGGCAGGTGAGCTGATGGAAGCGGCTGAGGGCCGTGGTGGTGCCATGAGAAAACGTGACGAAGTTCATCGGATGGCAGAAGCTAACAAGGCTTTCTCGCATTTCCGTTTCTAGTGCAGGAATGAGTGGGCGGCGGTCAGATGATGTTTTTTAGGCGGTCGCTCGTGGAAAATATCTGTCAAGCCGGGCGCATTTGCAAAAGAAATGCTGCTCGGTTTTGTTTATTAAAAAGTTTTAGGATTGATTATGGCTCGCAAGACACCAATCGAACGTTACCGTAACATTGGTATTTCTGCTCATATTGATGCAGGTAAAACGACGACGACGGAACGTATTCTTTTTTATACCGGCGTTAATCACAAGCTGGGTGAAGTTCATGACGGCGCAGCTACCATGGACTGGATGGAGCAGGAACAGGAACGCGGCATTACGATTACTTCCGCTGCAACGACCTGTTTCTGGAATGGAATGGCCAACAATTTCCAGAATCATCGCATCAATATTATTGATACTCCGGGTCACGTTGACTTCACCATTGAGGTGGAACGTTCGATGCGCGTTCTGGACGGTGCCTGTATGGTTTATTGTGCTGTGGGTGGCGTTCAGCCCCAGTCGGAAACAGTCTGGCGTCAGGCTAACAAGTATAAGGTGCCTCGTCTGGCGTTTGTCAACAAGATGGACCGTACTGGCGCGAATTTTTTTAAAGTTTATGATCAGATGCGTTCACGTCTCAAAGCCAATCCGGTTCCTTTGCAAATTCCGATTGGCGCAGAGGACAATTTCGAGGGCGTCGTTGATCTGGTCAAAATGAAAGGTATCTATTGGGATGAGGCTTCCCAGGGTACCAAATTTGAATACAGGGATGTTCCGGCCAATCTGTTGGATCAGGCGAAAGAATGGCGTGAAAAACTGGTTGAGGTGGCGGCTGAAACCAGTGAAGAACTGATGGATAAATATCTGAATGATGGCGATTTGCCTGAAGAAGATATTAAAAAGGCGCTTCGCCAGAGAACGATTGCGGGAGAAATCGTTCCCATGATGTGCGGATCGGCTTTCAAGAACAAAGGTGTCCAGGCCATGTTGGATGCGGTGATCGAATATTTGCCTTCTCCTGTCGATATTCCTGCCGTTGAAGGTACGGATGAAAACGATAATGTGGTTTCTCGTAAGGCATCCGATGATGAAAAATTCGCTGCACTGGCCTTCAAGATCATGACCGATCCGTTTGTCGGGCAGCTGATTTTCTTCCGGGTTTATTCGGGTGTGGTCAAGTCGGGCGATACAGTTCTGAATCCAATCAAGAACAAAAAGGAAAGAATCGGTCGCTTGCTGCAAATGCATGCCAATCAGCGCGAAGAAATCAAGGAAGTCATGGCGGGCGATATTGCGGCGGCTGTTGGTCTGAAAGAAGCCACTACCGGCGAAACATTGTGTGATCCAAGTGCTCCGATCACGCTTGAAAAGATGGAGTTTCCTGAACCGGTTATTTCTGAAGCTGTTGAACCAAAGACCAAGCAGGATCAGGAAAAAATGGCTTTGGCGCTGAACCGTCTGGCTCAGGAAGACCCTTCTTTCCGCGTCTATACGGATGAAGAATCGGGTCAGACAATTATTGCCGGTATGGGTGAGTTGCATCTGGATATTATTGTCGATCGTATGCGTCGCGAATTCGGTGTCGAAGCAACAATCGGCAAACCTCAGGTAGCTTATCGTGAAACTGTCCGCAAGACATGTGACGAAAGTGAAGGCAAATTCGTCAAACAGTCCGGTGGTCGTGGTCAATATGGTCATGTCGTTCTGAAAATCGAACCACAGGAACCTGGAAAAGGATTTGAATTCGTTGATGCCATCAAGGGCGGTGTCGTTCCCCGTGAATTTATTCCTGCCGTTGAAAAGGGTATCCGTGATTCCCTGAATTCGGGAGTTATGGCAGGTTATCCGGTGGTGGACGTCAAGGTGACATTGTTCTTCGGTTCCTATCACGATGTCGACTCGAACGAAAATGCATTCCGTATGGCGGGTTCGATGGCTTTCAAGGAAGGTTGCCGCAGAGCTGATCCGGTCATTCTGGAACCGATGATGGCGGTTGAAGTGGAAACCCCTGAAGATTATGCCGGTACGGTCATGGGCGATCTTTCTTCCAGACGTGGTATGGTTCAGGGAATGGAAGATATGGCTGGCGGTGGCGGCAAGGTCATCAAGGCTGAAGTACCGTTGTCTGAAATGTTTGGTTATGCGACAGCGTTGCGTTCTGCAACACAAGGTCGTGCAACTTATACAATGGAATTCAAGCATTACGCTGAAGCGCCGAAGAATATTATTGAAGCAATTGTCAGCTCGCGAGCAAAATGATTTAATTGCACCTGTTGAGCTAAATATTTATAAATCGTTCTTTTTGAAGGAAATTTGAAAAATGGCAAAGAGCAAGTATGAGCGGACGAAGCCGCACGTAAACGTAGGAACAATTGGTCACGTGGACCATGGCAAGACCACCCTGACGGCGGCGATAGCGACCGTGCTGTCGAAGAAATTTGGGGGAGAAGCCAAAGACTACGACCAGATCGACGCGGCGCCGGAAGAAAAAGCCCGTGGCATCACCATCAACACAGCCCACGTGGAATACGAAACCGCCAACCGGCACTACGCCCACGTTGACTGCCCGGGCCATGCTGACTACATCAAAAACATGATCACCGGCGCTGCCCAGATGGACGGAGCTATCCTGGTCGTATCCGCAGCGGACGGTCCGATGCCGCAGACCCGCGAACACATCCTGCTCGCCCGTCAGGTTGGCGTGCCCTACATCATCGTCTTCCTGAACAAATGCGACATGGTGGACGACGCCGAACTGCTCGAACTCGTTGAAATGGAAGTGCGTGAACTGCTGTCCCGGTATGAATTCCCGGGAGACGACATTCCCATCATCAAGGGATCGGCCAAAATGGCATTGGAAGGAGACACGGGAGAACTGGGTGAAGTCGCCATCCTGGCATTGGCAGATGCGCTGGACAGCTACATTCCGACACCGGAACGTGCCATTGACGGAACCTTCCTGATGCCGGTAGAAGACGTCTTCTCCATCTCCGGACGCGGAACCGTCGTAACCGGACGTGTAGAAAGAGGCATCATCAAGGTAGGCGAAGAAATCGAAATCGTCGGCATCAGAGAAACCGCCAAAACCACCTGCACCGGCGTTGAAATGTTCAGAAAACTGCTCGACCAGGGGCAGGCAGGCGACAACATCGGCGTGCTGTTGCGCGGAACCAAGAGAGAAGAAGTCGAACGCGGACAAGTGCTGGCCAAACCGGGCACCATCAAACCGCACACCCAGTTCTCTGGAGAAGTCTACGTACTCTCCAAAGAAGAAGGTGGACGCCACACCCCGTTCTTCAACAACTACCGTCCACAGTTCTACTTCCGGACAACGGACGTAACCGGAGCCATCGAACTGCCGAAAGACAAGGAAATGGTCATGCCGGGAGACAACGTCAGCATCAACGTCAAGCTGATCAGCCCGATTGCCATGGAAGAAGGCTTGAGATTCGCCATTCGTGAAGGTGGAAGAACCGTCGGCGCCGGTGTCGTCTCCAAAATTATCGAATAATCTTCAGGTTGTAAATTAATTCAATGCTGCGAATGGATCTCCCCATTCGCAGCTCGTTCTTTGGAAAAATATTATGCAAAACCAAAAAATTCGCATTCGTCTCAAGGCATTTGACTACAAGCTGATTGATCAATCTGCCCAGGAAATCATTGATACCGCGAAACGGACCGGAGCCGTTGTCAAGGGACCTGTTCCTTTGCCTACACGTATTCAGCGTTTTGATATCCTGCGTTCGCCACATGTCAACAAAACATCCCGTGACCAGTTTGAGATCAGGACGCATCAGCGTCTGATGGATATTATCGATCCGACAGACAAGACCGTGGATGCATTGATGAAACTGGATTTGCCTGCCGGCGTTGATGTTGAAATTAAACTGCAATAATTGCCAATAAAGGCAAGAAGCGGTTGTGCAAACGGCGCATGCGAGATATAATGCGCCGCTTAAGCATGGCAAGAGATTGTTTTTGCTCTTGTTTTTAGATGATAACAGCCCTGCCCAATCGTAGGCAGGAATGGAGATAAAAATGAGCCTAGGCCTTATCGGGCGTAAGGTTGGAATGATGCGTATATTTACGGATGAAGGGGATTCTATTCCTGTTACCGTAGTTGACGTGTCTGACAACCGTGTTACGCAAGTCAAGACGACCGAGACAGATGGTTATTCTGCTGTTCAGGTTGCGTTCGGCAAACGCCGTCCTTCCCGTGTCAATAAAGCTGCCGCTGGACATTATGCTAAAGCAGGTGTCGAAGCCGGTACTGTTTTGCGCGAATTCAGAGTGGATGCTTCCAAGGCTGCGGAAATAAAGGCGGGTGATGTCGTGCCTGTTACTTTGTTTGAAGTCGGACAGAAGATTGATGTTCAGGGTGTTTCGATTGGTAAAGGTTACGCCGGTACCATCAAGCGCTACAATTTCGGTTCCGGTCGCGCTACTCATGGTAATTCCCTCTCGCACAATGTTCCCGGTTCTATCGGTATGAACCAGGATCCGGGGCGTGTTTTCCCTGGCAAGAAAATGACGGGACATCTGGGTGATGTCACCAAGACCGTGCAGAATCTGGAAATTGCACGCATTGATGTAGAACGTAATCTGTTGTTGGTCAAAGGCGCTGTTCCTGGTGCCAAAAATGCACAGGTTGTCGTTCGTCCCGCAGTAAAAACCAAAGTTAGCAAGGGGGCATAACAGATGGAATTGAAGCTCCTAAATGGAAATGATCAGGCAGCAGGCAAAGTCGATGCGCCGGATACTATTTTTGGCCGTGAGTACAATGAAGCGCTGATACATCAGATCGTGGTCGCTTTTCAGGCAAATGCCAGAATGGCAGACCGTCAGCAAAAGAGTCGTGAAACGGTGGCTCATACCACCAAAAAACCGTGGCGTCAGAAAGGCACCGGCCGCGCTCGTGCAGGTATGTCGTCTTCTCCGCTGTGGCGTGGAGGCGGCCGTGCATTCCCGAATACACCTGATGAAAACTTTTCTCATAAAGTCAACAAGAAGATGTATCGTGCGGGTGTGTGTTCCATTCTGTCTCAATTGGCTCGTGAAGGCAGGTTGACGGTAATCGACGAATTGGCGATTGAAGCGCCAAAAACCAAAATGCTCGCGCAGAAACTGAAGGGGTTTGGTTTTGGTTCCGTGCTGGTTATAACGGATTCGTTTGATGAAAATCTGTATCTGGCATCACGCAATTTGCCTAATGTATTAGTGGTCGAACCCCACCAGGCAGATCCTGTTTCTCTGGTGCATTTTAAGGATGTGCTGATTACCAAGGCAGCTCTGGGTAAGATTGAGGAGATGCTGGCATGAGTGCAGTCATGAAAATTAGTGAAGAACGCCTGATGAAAGTATTGTTGGCGCCGGTTATTTCGGAAAAGGCCACTTTCATCGCTGAAAAGTATGAACAAGTCATTTTTCGTGTATTGAAGAATGCAACCAAACCTGAAATCAAGGCGGCGGTCGAAAACTTGTTCAAGGTTGAAGTTGAGTCTGTGCAGGTGTTGAATCGTTTGGGCAAGCAGAAGCGTTCACGTAATGGAATGGGACGCAAGAGCAATCAGAAGCTGGCATACGTTTGCCTGAAGCCTGGTCAGGAAATTAATTTTACTGAGGAGGCTAAATAATGGCTCTCGTTAAAGTCAAACCAACTTCTCCCGCCCGTCGGGGAATGGTCAAGCTTGTCAATCCGGATCTTTACAAGGGCCGTCCTTTTGCTGGACTGCTTGAAAAAAAATCCAAAAGTGCAGGTCGTAACAACAATGGCCATATCACGACCCGCCATATTGGTGGAGGTCACAAACAGCATTATCGTGTCATTGACTTTGTTCGTAACAAGGATGGTATTGCTGCAAAAGTGGAACGTATCGAGTACGATCCGAACCGTACGGCCAATATTGCTTTGGTTTGTTACGCAGATGGTGAGCGTCGTTACATTATCGCGCCCAAAGGGTTGTCTGTTGGCGATCAGATTATGAATGGTTCGGAAGCGCCAATCAAAGCGGGGAATTGCTTACCATTGCGCAATATTCCGGTGGGCACAACCTTGCATTGTGTCGAAATGCTGCCAGGCAAGGGGGCGCAGATGGCTCGTACAGCGGGTGCTGCTGTCGTCCTGATGGCGCGTGAAGGCTCGTATGCTCAGATTCGTCTTCGGTCCGGCGAAGTTCGTCGGGTTCACATCGAATGCCGTGCAACAGTCGGTGAAGTGGGTAATGCAGAACAGAATCTGCGCAAATTGGGTAAAGCAGGTGCAATGCGCTGGCGTGGTGTACGTCCAACCGTACGTGGTGTTGTCATGAATCCGGTCGATCATCCGCATGGTGGTGGTGAAGGTAGAACCTCCGGTGGACGTCATCCTGTAACGCCTTGGGGTCAGAAGACCAAAGGTCTGAAAACGCGTAGTAACAAGCGTACGACTTCAATGATCGTTTCGCGCCGCAACAAGAAATAAGGGGTAGCATATGACACGTTCGTTGAAAAAAGGGCCTTTCTGCGATGCTCACTTGATTTCCAAGGTTGAAGCTGCGCAGGCATCCAAGGATAAGCGGCCAATTAAGACATGGTCTCGCCGGTCAACAATTATGCCGGATTTTATCGGGTTGACAATTGCTGTTCATAACGGCAAACAGCATGTCCCTGTTTATATCTCCGAAAATATGGTTGGTCACAAGTTGGGCGAGTTTGCATTGACCAGAACATTCAAGGGTCATGCCGCCGATAAAAAAGCTAAGAAATAGGACCAATGATGGAAACAAAAGCTTCTCTTCGTGGTGTGCATTTATCAGCGCAAAAAGGTCGTCTGATTGCCGATTTGATTCGTGGTAAAAAAGTTGATCAGGCGCTCGATATTCTGTCGTTTACACCGAAAAAAGGTGCAGCCATTATCAAGCAGGTTCTGGAATCGGCTATTGCCAATGCCGAACATAATGATGGTGCAGATATTGATGAACTGAAAGTTTCTTCGATTTATGTCGAAAAGGGAACTTTTATGAAACGTTACTCGGCTCGTGCAAAAGGACGGGGTGACCGTATTTCTAAACAAACATGTCACATTTATGTGACTGTCGGTAATTAAGGGGGGTCACGATGGGACAAAAGATACATCCAACCGGTTTCCGTCTGGCAGTTGCTCGTAACTGGTCTTCCCGCTGGTATGCTGGCAATAACAATTTTGCCGGTATGTTGAATGAAGATCTGAAGGCACGTGCTTATCTTAAGAAAAAACTGAAAAATGCTTCTGTCGGTCAAGTCGTCATTGAACGTCCAGCAAAGAATGCACGGTTTACAATTTACAGTTCGCGTCCTGGCGTTGTTATCGGCAAGAAAGGCGAGGATATTGAAGTATTGAAATCGGATCTGTCCAAAATTATGGGCGTTCCGGTCCATGTTAATATCGAGGAAGTTCGCAAACCTGAGATTCATGCCCAGTTAATTGCTGATTCAATTACCCAGCAGCTTGAAAAACGTATCATGTTCCGCCGCGCTATGAGACGTGCCATGCAGAATGCGATGCGTCTGGGGGCTGTCGGGATCAAGATCATGTCTTCCGGTCGTCTGAATGGCATCGAAATCGCACGTACAGAATGGTATCGTGAAGGTCGTGTACCTCTGCACACATTGCGTGCTGATATTGATTACGGTTTTTCCGAAGCGCAAACAACGTACGGTATTATTGGTGTGAAGGTTTGGGTTTACAAGGGGGATCGTCTGGAAAATGGTGAAGCTCCCAAGATTGACACACCGGTTGAAGAAGACAAGAAACGTCGTGGCGCGCGTCGTGAGGATGGCCGTCCAGGCAGACAGCGTGTAAGAAAGTCTGAAGGTGCTGGTGCATCTGAAGCTCCTTCCACTGGAGCAAAGCGGGTTCGTGCCAGAAAACCTGAAAATGCAGCAACAGCGACTGAAAATGCGCCTGTTGAAGCAGCAGGAGAATAATTATGTTGCAACCATCTCGTAGAAAGTATAGAAAAGAGCAGAAAGGGCGCAATACCGGTATTTCTCATGAAAGAGGTACAAAGGTATCGTTTGGCGACTTTGGCCTGAAGGCAGTAGGAAGAGGCCGTATTACGGCTCGTCAGATTGAAGCTGCTCGCCGTGCAATGACCCGCCACATCAAAAGAGGTGGCCGTATCTGGATTCGTGTGTTTCCGGACAAACCGATTTCTGAAAAACCGGCTGAAGTCCGTATGGGTAGCGGCAAGGGCAATCCGGAATATTATGTTGCCGAAATCAGACCCGGCAAGGTTCTTTATGAAATGGATGGAGTCGATGAAGCGCTTGCTCGTGAAGCATTCCGTCTGGCCGCTGCCAAATTGCCACTGCCGACGGTATTTGTTGTCCGTCAGCTTGGCCAGTAAGAGGAGTTAATATGAAAGCATCCGAACTGCGTTCCAAGGACCAGGCTGAACTGAAGACTGAACTGAATGATCTTTTGAAAGCTCAGTTTGGCCTGCGTATGCAATTGGCGACTCAGCAATTGACCAATACTTCTCAGTTGAAGAAAGTGAGAAGGGATATTGCTCGGGTAAAGACTGTCATGAATTCTAAGGGTAAAGCATAATGAACGATCAGGAAAAGTCCGCGCTGAAACGTACGCTGATTGGTAAGGTCGTGTCGGACAAAATGGATAAAACAGTTTCCGTTTTGATCGAGCGCCGTGTAAAACATCCTTTGTATGGAAAAATAGTTCGTCGTTCCAAGAAATATCTTGCCCATGACGAAACCAATCAGGCAAAAATTGGCGATATCGTTGAAATTCAGGAAGGTCGTCCAATTTCTAAGAACAAATCTTGGGTTCTCACCAAAGTTATCCAGGTTGCACAAATTATATAAAAAAGATTGCATTTGTTTTTGGATAATGCAATAATTCAAGACTTCGCATCATTCCGGTATTGATGGGGTTGATGCGAAGTTCTTTATATATCATGTACACCTAATCAGTCGCAAAAACTTGCGTCTGGCGGGACCAAGACTGATCGTCAATGATGGCGAATTAAGTTGGGAAAGAAAAATTATGATTCAGACTGAAAGTCGTTTAAAAGTGGCCGACAATACAGGTGCCAGAGAGGTCCTTTGTGTCAAGGTGCTTGGCGGGTCCAAGCGTCGTTATGCTCAGGTCGGTGACATCATTAAGGTAACGGTCAAGAGTGCTGCTCCTCGCGGAAGGGTCAAAAAAGGCGAAATCTACAATGCTGTTGTCGTTCGTACGGCAAAAGGTGTGCGCCGTCAGGATGGCTCGTTGATCAAGTTTGATGAAGGTGCTGCCGTTTTGCTCAACAACAAGCTTGAACCGATCGGGACCCGTATTTTTGGGCCGGTAACTCGTGAGTTGCGTACTGAAAGATTTATGAAAATCGTTTCACTTGCGCCGGAAGTATTGTAAGGGGGTTTTATGAACAAAATACGTAAAGGCGATGAAGTGATTGTTCTGGTCGGAAAAGACAAGGGCAAACGCGGTACTGTTCAGCAATGTGTTAATGATCGTGTTGTTGTTGCTGGTGTGAATGTCGCCAAGAAAACGACCAAGCCAAATCCGATGACGGGTGCTACGGGGGGCATTGTTGACAAGCTGATGCCGATCCATATTTCCAATGTCGCTCTGTTCAATGCAAAGACGGGGAAGGCGGATCGTGTGGGTTTTAAAGAGGTGGATGGAAAAAAAGTCCGTATCTTTAAATCGAATGGTGAAGTTGTCGAGGCTAAATAATTATGGCGCGTCTACAGGAATTATATAAGGAAAAAATCGTCGCTGATTTGATGGCTAGGTTTTCCTACAAATCTACGATGGAAGTTCCGCGTATTACTAAAATTACTCTGAATATGGGGTTGTCGGAAGCGGTTGCGGACAAGAAGGTGATTGATCATGCAACGGCCGATTTGGCGAAAATCGCAGGTCAAAAACCGGTTGTGACCAAGGCGCGCAAATCCATTGCAGGGTTCAAGATTCGCGAAGGTTATCCTATTGGCTGTATGGTTACCTTGCGTGGTGCAAGAATGTATGAATTTCTTGATCGGCTGGTTACGATTGCGTTGCCTCGTGTGCGTGATTTTCGCGGTATCAATGGCCGTTCTTTCGATGGGCGGGGGAATTACAATCTCGGAATCAAGGAGCAGATCATATTTCCCGAGATTGAATATGACAAGATTGATGCTTTGCGGGGATTGAATATCAGCATCACCACAACCGCTAAAACCGATGAGGAGTCCAAAGCACTTCTTTCCGCATTTAAATTTCCGTTTAGAAATTGAGATAGCCATGGCAAAACTGGCATTAATAAACCGTGAATTGAAACGCGCAGCGCTTGTTAAGAAATATGCAGGCAAACGCGCCGAATTGAAAGCTATTATCGACGATCAAAGCAAGACTGAAGAAGAACGCTTTGAAGCTCGTCTCAAGTTGCAGTCGTTGCCTCGCAACGCAAATCCGACGCGTCAGCGTAATCGTTGCGCTTTGACAGGAAGGCCGCGCGGCACGTATCGCAAGTTTGGCTTGGGTCGCACCAAGCTAAGAGAATTCGCTATGAGTGGCGAAATTCCTGGAATCACCAAAGCTAGCTGGTAGCAGGAGGAATTGTTATGAGTATGAGCGATCCTATCGCAGATATGCTGACTCGCATCCGTAATGCGCAGCAAGTTAAGAAAAGTTCTGTCGCTATGCCTTCTTCCAAGGTCAAGGTAGCCATCGCTACAGTTCTGAAGGATGAAGGTTATATCGATTCTTTCGATGTCAGTGAAGAAGCTGGCAAGGCACAGCTGAATATCGCGCTGAAGTATTATGTTGGTCGTCCGGTTATCGAAAGACTGGAACGGGTTTCACGTCCGGGTCTTCGTATCTATAAAGGACGTGATGAATTGCCTAGCGTAATGAATGGCTTGGGTGTGGCTATCGTTTCTACGCCAAAGGGTGTCATGACAGACCGTAAAGCGAGAGCTACGGGAGTCGGTGGTGAAGTTCTTTGCTATGTTGCCTGAGGAGTGAAGCATGTCTAGAGTTGGAAAAATGCCGGTTGTTATTCCTGAAGGCACAACTGCAACAATCGCGAATAACGAAATTACTGTAAAGGGCCCTTTGGGTTCAATGAGCAGGATTTTGAGTGATTTGGTGACTGTCAAGCAGGAAGACAAGTCGCTTAAGGTTGAGGCGGCAAACGACAGCCGTGAAGCGGTGGCAATGTGGGGAACTACACGCGCGCTGCTGAATAATATGGTTCTTGGCGTCAGCAAGGGGTTTGAAAAACGTCTCAATCTGGTCGGCGTCGGTTTTCGTGCGCAGGCTCAGGGCGACAAACTGAACATGTCTCTTGGTTTTTCTCATCCTGTTGTTCATATGATGCCTGTTGGTGTCAAGTGTGAAACACCATCGCAGACTGAAATCGTAATCAAGGGAATTGACAAGCACTTGGTTGGGCAAGTCGCAGCTGATGTTCGTGCATATCGCAAACCTGAACCATACAAGGGCAAAGGCGTTCGTTATGCAGACGAAGTCGTTAAGATCAAAGAAACTAAGAAGAAGTAATAGGGGCGATTGATGAACAAGAAACAATCACGTTTGCGCCGCGGACGTCAGACTCGAGCCAAAATTGCTGTTTTGAGAGCAACTCGTTTGTCGGTGCATCGTACCAATTTGCATATTTATGCAAATATCATTGGACCGGATGCCCGGATTCTGGCTTCTTCTTCGACACTGGAAGCCGATGTCCGCCAGGAACTGGCAGGAAAAAATGGTGGCAATGTGGCAGCAGCGTCGCTGGTCGGCAAAAGAGTGGCCGAAAAAGCATTGCAGGCTGGAATTACAGAGGTTGCTTTTGATCGTTCCGGTTTTCGTTATCACGGCCGTGTCAAAGCATTGGCTGAAGCTGCTCGTGAAGCAGGTCTGAAGTTCTAAGGATATAACCATGGCAAAAATGCAACAAAAGACACAAGGTGATCGACCGGATGACGGATTGCGTGAAAAGATGATCGCAATCAATCGTGTGACCAAAGTTGTCAAGGGCGGTCGTATTATGGGCTTTGCCGCTCTGACGGTTGTCGGTGACGGTGACGGTCGCATCGGTATGGGCAAGGGCAAGTCGAAAGAAGTGCCTATCGCTGTCCAGAAAGCGATGGAAGAAGCGCGTCGTAACATGATCAAAGTGACATTGAAAGATGGAACCTTGCAGCATACGATTATCGGAAAACATGGTGCTTCCAAGGTAATGCTGAATCCGGCAAAGCAAGGTACCGGCGTTATTGCCGGTGGTGCTATGCGTGCCATTTTTGATGTCATGGGCGTTACCAACGTCGTGGCCAAATCCTTCGGTTCAAGCAATCCATACAATATGGTCAGAGCGACTTTGAATGCGCTTGCTTCGATGAATACTCCTGCCGATGTTGCTGCGAAACGTGGCAAGTCTGTAGAAGAAATTGTTGGATAAGGAATCGATAATGTCTAATCAAATCACAGTGAAATTGGTAAAAAGCCTGATCGGGACCCGGAAATCACATCGTGATACGGTCCGCGGTCTTGGACTTCGCCGATTGAATTCCGTATCCACTTTGCAGGATACCCCTGCAGTTCGTGGAATGATTAAAAAAGTATCATATCTCGTTCAAGTAGTTGCTTGATAGAGACTGCTAACAGGATAAATTATGAACTTGAATAATTTGCAACCTGCTTTTGGCTCAAAACAGGCAAAACGTAGAGTTGGACGCGGTATCGGTAGTGGCTTGGGCAAGACTGCTGGTCGTGGTCACAAGGGCCAGAAGTCGAGAGCCGGCGGTTTTCACAGAATCGGTTTCGAAGGCGGTCAGATGCCTTTGCAGCGCCGGTTGCCGAAACGTGGTTTCAAATCGCCATCTGCATTGACACGTGCCGAAGTGCGTTTGTCTGATCTTGATAAGCTCGGCGTGGATGATATTGACTTGCTGGTTTTGAAACAGGCAGGCCTGGTTTCCGGTCTGGTAAAGAATGTCAGAATCATTCTTTCCGGTGAAATCAATCGCAGCGTGAATGTGAATGGACTTGTTGTGACCAAAGGTGCCAGGGCTGCTATTGAAAGCAAAGGCGGAAAAGTCGCTTAAGTAAACAACATACAGAGGTATCCAGTTGGCAACGTCATCTAATTCAGCAAAAAACGCTACCGCCGGTTTTCCCTGGAAACGGTTGCTGTTTTTGCTTGGGGCATTGGTTGTATTCCGTATTGGTGCGCATATTCCTGTTCCGGGTATTGATTCTGAACAGCTTGCATTGCTGTTCAGACAAAATCAGGGCGGTATTCTTGGCATGTTCAACATGTTTTCAGGGGGCGCGCTTTCGCGGTTTACGGTTTTTGCACTGGGCATCATGCCGTATATTTCAGCTTCCATTATCATGCAAATGCTCGGAATTGTGTCTCCACAAATCGATGCATTGAAAAAGGAAGGTGAGGCTGGAAGGCGGAAGATGACGCAGTATACGCGTTATGGAACGTTGGTGCTTGCCGCTTTTCAGGGACTGGGTATCGCTGTTGCACTTGAGTCGCAGCCCGGTTTGGTTATCGAGCCAGGATTGGCATTCCGGTTTACAGCAGTTGTAACACTGGTGACCGGTACCATGTTTTTGATGTGGCTTGGTGAGCAGATAACGGAAAGAGGTTTGGGCAATGGTATTTCCATGCTCATTTTTGCTGGTATTGCCGCCGGATTGCCCAATGCAATTGGAGGCCTTGTCGAGCTGGTCCGTACCGGTTCGATGAATACACTGACTGCCTTGATTATTTGTGTAATCGTTGCTGTCGTTACTTTTCTCGTGGTGTTTATCGAAAGTGGTCAGCGCAGGATTCTTGTCAACTACGCCAAGCGTCAGATCGGAAACAAAATATATGGAGGGCAAAGCAGCTTTTTGCCTTTGAAGGTCAATATGGCTGGAGTCATTCCTCCAATCTTTGCTTCCTCGATTATCCTGTTCCCGGCAACGATTGCTGGATGGTTTGCAACAGGAGCGGAAACAGATAATGTTTTCATTCGTTTCCTGAAAGATTTGTCTGCATCCTTGGCTCCAGGCGAACCGGTGCATGCAATATTGTATGCTGCCGCAATTATATTTTTCTGTTTTTTCTATACTGCACTTGTTTTTAACAGTCGCGAAACGGCAGATAATCTGAAAAAAAGCGGCGCTTTTATTCCAGGAATTCGCCCAGGCGAACAGACAGCGAGATATATCGATAAAATTTTGATGAGATTGACACTTGCCGGTGCAATTTATGTTACATTAATCTGTTTGTTGCCGGAGTTTCTGGTAGCACGCTGGCAGGTTCCGTTTTACTTCGGCGGTACTTCCTTGCTGATTATCGTTGTCGTGACGATGGACTTTATGGCGCAAATCCAGAATTACATCATGTCGCAACAATATGATTCCCTGTTGAGGAAGGCAAATTTCAAGAGCAACAGTTTACCTCGTTAATATTTCATAAAAGACATCTATTTTATGGCTAAAGATGACGTTATCCAGATGCAGGGTGAGATCGTAGATAACTTGCCCAATGCGACTTTTCGCGTAAAACTGGAAAATGGACATATGGTTCTCGGGCACATTTCGGGAAAAATGCGCATGAATTACATCCGTATTCTTCCGGGCGACAAGGTAACGGTCGAGTTGACTCCTTACGATTTAAGTAGGGCTCGCATTGTTTTCAGAACAAAATAACTGAATTCAATATATTGTTAAAAAGAGGAAAAAATGAAGGTTCAGGCATCAGTCAAGCGGATTTGCCGCAATTGCAAAATTATCAAGAGAAAGGGCGTGGTCCGTGTTATTTGCACTGAAGCACGTCATAAACAAAGACAAGGTTAATTAACGTCAATTTAGGACAGAACGAATGGCACGTATTGCAGGGGTTAATATTCCCAACCATCAACACATTGTCATTGGCCTGACGGCTATTTATGGTATTGGACGTCCGCGCGCACAGGATATCTGTGCCATAGCCGGCGTCGCTCCAACCAAAAAGGTCAAGGATCTGGATGACAGCGAACTTGAAAAACTGCGCGCTGAAATCGACAAATTCGTCATTGAAGGCGATTTGCGTCGCGAAGTTTCCATGAGCATCAAGCGGTTGATGGATCTGGGTTGTTATCGTGGTTTGCGTCATCGCAGAGGGTTGCCTGTGAGAGGTCAACGTACACGCACAAACGCGCGAACCAGAAAAGGTCCACGTAAGGCCGCTCAATCATTGAAGAAATAATGCAAACACATGTTGTTTGAATAGTAGACGGATCGAGGAAATTTTATGGCAAAAGCATCGAATAGTGCAGCAGCTCGCGTGCGCAAGAAGGTGAAAAGAAACATTGCAGAAGGTGTTGCGCATGTGCATGCTTCTTTCAACAATACCATCATTACCATAACTGATCGCCAGGGTAATGCATTAACATGGGCGACTTCTGGCGGAGCCGGTTTCAAGGGGTCCCGCAAATCCACTCCTTTTGCTGCACAGGTTGCTGCAGAAGCTGCTGGTAAAGTGGCAATTGAATATGGTATCAAGAATCTGGAAGTCAAGATCAAGGGGCCGGGACCAGGCCGTGAATCTGCTGTTCGCGCTTTGAACGGTTTGGGTATTCGCATTACCCAGATTCAGGACATTACGCCGATTCCACATAACGGCTGTCGTCCTCCCAAACGTCGTCGTATCTAATTTCAGAATAACGAAGACCACTGTTATATCACTAGAGATATAACTTGCGCCTGATTTGGGGCGTCAACTAATTATTGAAAAGGAAATATTGTGGCACGCTATATCGGACCAAAAGCCAAGCTTTCACGTCGTGAAGGTACCGACCTGTTCCTCAAGAGCGCCAGACGGTCTCTTGATTCCAAATGCAAACTGGATGTAAAGCCTGGCCAGCATGGCATGAAATCGGGCGCCCGTACATCCGACTATGGAAATCAGCTGCGTGAAAAGCAGAAAGTCAAGCGGATGTATGGAATTCTGGAGAAGCAGTTCCGTCGTTACTTTGCAGAAGCAGAACGCAGAAAAGGTAATACCGGTGACAATCTGATGCAGTTGCTTGAATCCCGGCTGGACAATGTTGTTTATCGTATGGGATTCGGCTCGACACGTGCTGAAAGCCGTCAGCTGGTCAGCCATCAGGCTTTGATGGTCAATGGCAAGGTCGTCAACATTCCGTCTTATCTGGTCAAGCCGGAAGACGTCATTACCATTCGTGAAAAAGCCAAAAAACAAAACCGTATCATTGAATCCCTGTCTTTGGCCGAGCAGATCGGCATTGCCGACTGGGTCTCCGTGGATTCAAAGAAAATGGAAGGCGTATTCAAACGTATTCCGGATCGCAGCGAGTTTGCCAACGATGTCAATGAATCGTTGATCATTGAATTGTATTCACGTTAATTACAGCATTATCAGTGCCATCAGCCTTATTGGTGTAACGAGCCAAGGGTATTGAAAAGGACATATTATGCAAAACAATTTTCTTAAACCGCGTATTATCAACGTTGAATCGTTGGGTGGCGGACGCTCCATTGTCGAAATGGAACCGTTTGAGCGCGGTTATGGACACACACTCGGCAATGCCTTGAGACGTGTGCTCCTTTCATCGATGACGGGATACGCGCCAACCGAAGTAACCATTGCCGGTGTCGTTCATGAATATTCAACGCTGGATGGTGTTCAGGAGGATGTGGTTGATCTTCTTCTGAATCTGAAAGGTGTCGTTTTCAAATTGCACAATCGCGATTCGATTACGTTGACACTGAAAAAATCGGGGCCGGGTGTTGCAACGGCTGCAGATATCGAATTGCCTCATGATGTTGAAGTGATCAATCCTGAGCATGTCATTGCCAATCTGGCGGATAACGGCAAGCTCGATATGCAGATCAAGGTTGAAAAAGGTCGCGGATATGTCCCGGGAAATGTAAGAAGACTCTCTGAGGACGTGAACAAGACAATTGGCCGCATCATTCTGGATGCTTCTTTTTCTCCTGTCCGTCGGGTTTCCTATTCGGTAGAGTCGGCACGTGTCGAGCAACGTACCGATCTGGATAAATTGATTATCAATATCGAAACGAATGGCGTTATTACGGCAGAAGAAGCCATTCGCCAGTCGGCACGTATTCTGGTTGACCAGTTGAGTGTATTTGCTGCTCTGGAAGGAACGGAAACCACTTCGGAGGCATTGACACAGGTTCCGGCCGTTGATCCGATATTGCTGCGTCCGGTAGATGATCTGGAGTTGACCGTTCGTTCGGCAAATTGTCTGAAAGCTGAAAATATCAATTACATTGGCGACCTTATCCAGCGCAGTGAAAATGAATTGCTGAAGACACCTAATCTTGGCCGCAAGTCGTTAAATGAAATCAAGGAGGTTCTGGCTTCTCGTGGCTTGACTTTAGGTATGCGTCTGGATAACTGGCCGCCTGCCGGATTTGAAAAATAATTTTAACAAAACCGGCCCGCAGTCCTGACTGATAGAAGAGCCGGATCAATAAGATTTATAAGGAAATTATCATGCGTCATCGTCATGGTTTGAGAAAACTCAACCGTACTTCGTCACACCGTCTTGCCATGCTCCGTAATATGACGGTTTCTTTGCTCCGTCATGAAGCGATCAAGACAACGTTGCCGAAGGCAAAAGAATTGCGTCGTGTTGTCGAACCTATCATTACCTTGGGTAAGACCAATACTGTTGCCAACAAACGTTTGGCTTTCAACAGATTGCGCGATCGTGAAATCGTTGTAAAGCTGTTTAATGAACTGGGACCCAGGTTTGCAAATCGCAATGGCGGGTATCTCCGCATTCTGAAAATGGGTTTCCGTTTGGGAGACAATGCGCCAATGGCTTATGTCGAACTGATGGACAGACCCCAGGAAGAAAAGCCGGAAGCGGAAGCTAAATAAGGTTTTCACCTTGCATTTGAAAAAGCCGGAAAATTTTCCGGCTTTTTTATTGTCACTTAAAATACCTGTAGTTCGCAGCGGTTGCTGTTGTTTATTGGACCATTTGGCATGATGGAAAAAATGTATGACGAAACCGATTCTCGTTTTTTGTACCGTACCGGATTCCGGTATCGCCAACAGGATAAGTGAGGCTTTGATTCAGAAAAAACTTGCCGCCTGCGTCAGTTGGGGGGAGCCAATACAATCGGTTTACCGGTGGCAGGGGAGTGTAGAGAAGGCAACGGAATGGAATCTGACGATCAAGACGGTCAGTGAAAAGTATAGTGAGGTGGAAAAAACGATTCTGTCGATTCATCCCTATGATGTTCCGGAAATCATTTCTGTACCGATTCTCAATGGATTGGGACCGTATCTGAAATGGATGAATGACGAAATCCGGCTGGAGTCCTGAAAACTGTCTGTCTATAACCAGATAGACAGGCACAGAAACAGACCGACAACCAGAGGGATGGAAAAGTTGTCGTCCAGACGGATTCTGTTTTCATAAATTTCGGCGAAGGTGGCACCGGTTATGCCGGCAAAGCCGAAAAGGAGAAATGATGGGGGCTGGTGATAAATGAAATGGAAGAACAAAAGAACAACCGTCGAGAAGAGCCAGAAAGCGATACTGCCCTCGATGCTTTTTGTTCCCAGATTGATTTTATGCTTGCCCAGCTTTCTGCCGACAAGTGCGGCACCGGTGTCTCCGATGAGCATGACGGACAAAGCGGTCATCGCAATGATTTTGGGAAAAATAATGGTAACCATCAAAGCGGCGGCGATGACGTAGGGGGCGCCACTTAAGTGGAATTTTTCCTGTGTTTCCTTCTCGCGCAATATCCGGTTGAAAAGAGAACCATAGGTAAGCGTAAACAGTCGCCATTTACGATGATTTCCATATTCGACCAATATGGTTGATACGAGCAGAAAAGCGAAGAGGGCGATGTTGAACCATTTCGGGAAAAAGGCGATAGAAACGACCATCCAGAGGGAACTTAAATGGATGGTTTTTCTGAAAATTTCCTGACCATACGAGATTTCTTTCGTCATCTTGCTGCAAATCGGATTTTTCGTTTGTTAATGTATTGAAGATTTATTGTGAGGATTCATTTTGCGGGGGAACCGTTGTCTGGCCTGCCAGATTCAAAATAAATGCTGTAGCTGTTTCAAGTCCGAGACGTTTTGTCGATGAGAAAAGCTGGGCGGAAAAAGGAAACGGTTTTCCGCTTTCATCAATGTAACTTTTCAAAATGGTATCGGTCTGTTTCAGTGAGTCGGTTGATTCCTTCCGATTCAGCTTGTCTGCCTTGGTAAGCAGGCAATGGACCGGTTTTCCTGTGACGGCGAACCATTCCAGCAGATCGACATCCAGTGGCTGGAAAGGATGTCTCGAATCCATAACAAGGATCAGACCTTTTAACTGTGGACGGGTTATCAGATAATCGCTCAGGAGTTTTTGCCAGTGATTTTTTGCAGAACCGGATACTTGTGCATAACCATATCCAGGCAGATCCACCAGAAACAATTCGATCTTCTTTTCGTCTACAGGATCATGCCGGTGCTGGGCGACATGTGCACCTCCCACGGAAAAAAAATTGATATGTTGGGTACGTCCCGGGGTTTTTGATGCATATGCAAGACTTTTTTGATTGCACAGAATATTAATAGCGGAGGATTTTCCGGCGTTGGACCGGCCCACAAATGCAATTTCCGGTACGTCAAGTTTCGGCAAATCACGCAGATGATTTGCCGTCTTGTAAAAACGTGCCTGCCAGAGTTTTGTCATTTCTTTTCCGGACAAGAAAAAGATATTGAATATATCTGATTCAGTTAATAAAAAGGTGTAGCGGAAATTTAAGATATGATGGTTTCCAGTGCATAAAGTTCTTCGGGACGCTCTCTTTTGCGAATGAGATACGCTTTTTTATCGTCTATCAGTATTTCGGCAGCTCGCCCCCGGGTATTGTAATTGGAAGACATGGCCATACCGTATGCACCTGCACTCATGATGGCAAGAAGATCATCTGTTTCGATGGAAAGTGTTCTCTGGCGGGCGAGCCAGTCTCCCGACTCGCAGATAGGGCCGACAATATCGTAGGTTTTTGTTTCAGTCTGACGTTTTACGACGGGCAAAACGGTATGCCATGACTCGTAAAGTGATGGTCTCATCAGGTCATTCATGGCGGCGTCGACGATGGCGAAATTCTTGTCCGAGTTTGTTTTGAGATACTGGACCTGGGTGAGCAACAGGCCGGCGTTTCCTGAAATAGAACGTCCCGGTTCAAACATCATGGAAATGGATTGGCCAGGGTATTTCGCGTTTTTCCATGCTGTTATTTTTCCGAAAATACGAGTGAGATAGTCGGAAATGGCGACGGGAATCTCATTATCGTAAGTGATTCCAATACCGCCACCGATGTCGATATGCTTCAGTTCGATTCCTTTTTGCGCCAGTTGGTCGAAGAGATCGATCAATTTGTCCAGTGCCTCAAGAAGTGGCGCGTCGTCCAGCAACTGGGAACCGATATGACAATCAATACCGGTTACTTCGATGTGGGGCATGCGGGCAGCTTCTTCATAGCCGGCAAGTGCTTCTTCGTAAGGAATGCCGAATTTGTTTTCTTTCAGTCCTGTCGAAATATAAGGGTGTGTTTTGGGATCGACATTCGGGTTGACCCGGAACGAAACCCGGGCTTTTTTGCCCATCTCTGCTGCGATCCGATTAATCCGGCGAAGTTCTGCAAACGATTCGACATTGAAACAGAGAATGTCATGTTCGAGGGCGAGACGTATTTCGCTGGCCGTTTTCCCGACACCTGAGAATATGACTTTTCGGGAATCGCATCCGGCGGCGATCACGCGCAGGAGTTCACCACCAGAAACAATATCGAAGCCAGCGCCCTCGCGACCGAGGATGTTCAATATGGCGAGATTGGAATTCGATTTGACTGAATAACAGACAAGAGAGTGAATATCGTCAGTTTCAAACTGTTTGCATACATCGGCATATTGACGGAAATGTTCGGTCAAGGCCGCTTTGGAATAGACATAAAGGGGTGTTCCATATTGCATGGCCAGTTTGTCAAGTGGTACGCCGTCAACGGTCAGCGTGTCATTTTGGTAGAAAAAGTGTTGAGCTGTTTTCATATTGTTCAGGGTAATGTCGGCAAACTGCCAGGAAGAATGCCCAAAGGGGCTCTTTCTGACTCGGGTTCATCGGTTTCAGGTTCCGGGAAAGACTGAGGGGTTACCGGCATCGGCGTTGTATCCGATGGCGGAAGTATAAGCGCCCCTTTCTGACCACAGGCACACAAACTGGAGCAAAGTAAAATAGTGAGTACGAAATTGAAGAACCATATTCGAAATCGGTTGCGTCGCATTTTTGTATCTTCCAATGACCTGTATGGGATTACGAAACGGATTGAAGTGTAACATGTCAAAGAGACGAAAACGGAGTTTGCCAGTCGTTGATCAGTCTGGAAGCATGCCGGAAGAACGATCGGCAAATATTTCATCCTTGACGTTATTGTTTTCCGTTTCGTAGATTTTTTCGTAGTCTTTTTGTCCAACTCCGATATTGGTTACGATTTTGCCGGGCGGGGCTTCTGTGTAATAGTAATCGCCGTTTTCATAGATAACCCCTGCCGGTGGGGATTTCATTTCCACAGGAATTCCGGAAAGCGCTTTTTGCATGTAGCTGATCCAGACAGGAAGTGCCAGCGCGCTGCCCGTTTCACGACCGCCCATGTTGCGCGGCTGATCGAAGCCAAGCCATGCCACGGCGACCAGACTGGGCTGGTAACCTGCGAACCATGCATCGATCGAATCGTTTGTCGTTCCCGTTTTGCCTGCCAGATCGGGACGATTTAGGATATTGGCCCGTGCTGCGGTACCTCCCCTGACAACATCCTTTAACAGCGTGTCCATAATGAAAGCATTACGGGCGTCAATTACCCGGTTGCTTTCATCTCCGGCTTTTTCCGGACGTGCCTGGGAGAGTATTTTTCCGTCGGAATCGGTGATATGGGAAATGATATACGGTCTGATTTTATAGCCGCCATTGGCAAAGACAGAATAAGCCGTAGCCATCTGTAGCGGTGTGACGGACCCGGCCCCCAGTGCCAATGTCAGATAAGGCGGATTTTTGTCGGGATCAAAGCCAAATCGGGTGATGAATTCCTGGCCATATTGTGCGCCGATCTGATTCAGTATCTGAATTGAAATCATGTTTTTGGATTTCATCAATCCGCGACGCATGGTTATTGGACCCTCATATTTTGAATCGAAATTTTTCGGAGTCCAGTTTTGCCCGTTTGTCTGCCCACTGAACGATACGGGGGCGTCATTGATAATACTGGCTGGAGCCAGGTTTTTATCGAGTGAGGCAGAGTAGATGAACGGTTTGAAAGACGAACCGGGCTGTCTCCATGCTTGTGTGACATGATTGAATTTCTTTTGCGTGAAATCAAATCCGCCTATCAAGGATTTTATGGCGCCGTCATTCGGGTTCAGAGAAACGAAGGCGGCTTCGATCTGTGGCATCTGAACGATATTCCAGTTTCCCTGTATGTCCTGGGCGAGCCGAATGATTGAGCCCCGCCGGATCTGTTTGTTGCTGCCGGCATTGGAAGTCAAACCGGAAGCGGCGAAGTTCAGTCCGTTTCCAGTGACGGAAATTTCGTTGCCTGATGATAAAACGGCCCGGACTCTTCCCGGGGATGCCTCAAGTACAACCGCACTCAGGATACCGTCACTGTCCGGGTATTTCGCAAGCTCATCCTCAATAGCGTCAGCGATGGCGTCCCTGGCTGCCGGGATTTCCATATATCCTTCCGGACCGCGGTATCCATGACGTTTGTCGTAGTCCATTACTCCGCGCCGGACAGCCTGATAAGCGGCTTCCTGGTCTTTTTGTGTAATGGTTGTATAGACATTCAACCCGCGTGTGTAGGTTTCGTCCTTGTATTGATCGTATACCATCATACGGACCATTTCTGCCACATATTGTGCATGTACGCTGAATTCGTTGCGGCTTGTTTTTACTTTGATCTCTTCGTTTTTTGCCTTCTCGTATTCCTGATCGGTGACGTAACCGAGTTGTTTCATTCTGAGAAGAATATATTGTTGACGCTGTTTGGCGCGAGTCGGATTGGTGATCGGATTATTGGCCGAAGGTGCTTTGGGAAGCCCTGCGAGCATGGCTGCTTCAGCCAGGGTAATGTCCTGCAGGGGTTTTCCGAAATAGACCTGCGCGGCGGAAGCGAAACCGAAAGCACGCTGTCCCAGATAGATCTGGTTCAGATAAATTTCGAGAATCTGGTCTTTGGTCAGCGTTCTTTCGATTTTCCAGGCTAGCAGAACTTCGTACAATTTGCGTTTGAAGGTTTGCTCGCTTGTCAGGAAAAAATTTCTGGCGACCTGTTGGGTGATTGTCGAAGCGCCTTGCCTGTTGTTGCTGACCAGATTGTGCAGGGCTGCACGCAAAATGCCGATATAGTCGACGCCGCTATGCTGGTAAAAACGATCGTCTTCAATAGCCAGGACAGCCTTTTTCATGATATCCGGAATTTTGTTGATTCGGACGAGGTTGCGTCTTTCCTCTCCGAATTCACCCATCAGTACGTGATCTGCCGTGTAAATGCGCAGGGGCATTTTCGGATGATAATCCGTCAGCTGATCCATTGGTGGCAGTTTGGGATAAATCAGGGTCATCGCCAGTATGACAATGAGTGCACCGATTAAAACTACGCCAGTGCCAAGAGCTGCACAGCTGACCAAAAGACGGGCAAGCCACTTCTTCCGGGGAGAGTTTGAGGTCTGATCCGGGTTCTGATTTTTGTTAAACATGCTATTCAGCAAAAAAATGCAATAAGCGCATTATCCTTTAAAGCGGCAATCTTAGCACTTAAATATGTAAATAACTGTTTCAGAATATAAAGAGAAATTGTACGGAGAATTGCATCCTAAAAAGGGATCGGAAGCGTACATATCTGATATATTCAGCTATACAGTAATGATATTTATTTCTTATGCAGCATAATATTTTTCTCGTTGGCCTGATGGGATCAGGCAAAACGACTGTTGGCCGTTTGCTGGCAAAGCGGTTGGGATTGAAGTTCGTTGATTCTGATCATGAAATCGAATCGCGTACGGGGGCAACAATTTCCTGGATATTCGAAATCGAAGGTGAGGAAAGTTTCAGGCGTCGTGAGGTCGAAACAATAAAAGATCTGACAGGACAAACCGGTGTAGTTCTTGCTACGGGAGGGGGCGCGGTTATTCATCCTGAAAACAGGAAGCATCTCAAATCGAGGGGTACGGTTATCTATTTGCGGGCCAGTGTCAGTAATATCCTGCAAAGAACGATGCATGATAAAAGTCGTCCCCTGCTTCAGACAGAAAACAGGAGGAAAAAGCTTGAGGAACTGTCAAGACAACGTGAACCCCTTTATCGGGAAGTTGCCGATATCATTGTTGATACCGGAAGACCGAACGTACATGCCATGGTTCAGTCGATAATCGCTCAGTTGGCCAATTATCAGAAGGGAAATTCGTCAAAAAAACGGAGAAAACGTCCGAGTAACCAAGTAAAGAAAGATATTGTCATTATGAAACCCAGTCATTCCCATCTTAAGGTCGATCTTGGAGAACGCAGCTATCCAATTGAAATCGGAACAGACCTGTTACGGGATGTCCGTTTACTTGCCAGAACGATTCGTGGACAGCGCATCGTCATCATTACCAATACCGTCGTGGCTCCCCTTTACCTGGACAGGCTGACGCATTCCCTGAAAGAAGCGGGCAAGGATGTCTCGTCATTGATCCTGCCGGACGGAGAAAAGGAAAAAAACTGGGAAAGTCTCATGAAGATTTTTGATTTCCTGATGGAGAACAAGTCTGATCGGAAGACGACACTTGTTGCTCTGGGCGGAGGGGTTATCGGCGACTTGACAGGGTATGCCGCTGCCAGTTTCATGAGAGGGGTATCTTTTGTCCAGGTTCCCACGACACTTCTCGCAGAGGTGGATTCTTCAGTAGGCGGGAAAACAGGGATCAATCATCCTCTGGGGAAAAATATGATCGGAGCCTTTTATCAGCCTGAGGCGGTCATAGCGGATACGACGACTTTAAATACCCTGCACGACAGGGAGTTGGTTGCCGGTCTTGCCGAGGTGATCAAGTATGGTGCCATTGTCGATGCCACTTTTTTTCAATGGCTGGAAAAGAATATGGAAAAATTGCTCGCCCGTGACAGTGAGGCGCTGGCTTATGCAATCCGGCGTTCCTGTGAAATCAAGGCGGATATCGTGCGGCAAGATGAACGCGAGAGTACCGGTTTGAGAGCGATACTCAATTTCGGCCATACTTTCGGACATGCCATTGAAGCAGGACTTGGATATGGCGAATGGCTTCATGGCGAAGCGGTCGGATGCGGCATGGTTGTGGCCGCGGATTTGTCGTGCCGTATGGGGTGGCTTGATGAGGAAGCCAGGAAACGTATCCGGGGCCTGGTGGAAAGGGCGGGTTTGCCGATTGTCGCACCTGCATTGGGAATGGACCGGTGGATTGAACTGATGCAGGTGGACAAAAAGAATGTCGGCGGTGAAATCCAGTTTGTATTGCTGAAAGCGCTCGGTGATGCGGTGGTGACCAAGGTCCCAGCCGAACTGCTGCATGCCACATTGACCGACAATACTGCACCGGGTTAACCAAAACAGTAGTCTGAAAGGAGAAAAAACGGGTGAGTCGTCCGGAACTGGCTGTTTACGCTTCCGATCCTCGTGATTCGCGAGGACGCCAATACGTTGAACCGGTGGATTTGTCACGTACGGAATATCAGCGTGACCGTGACCGGATTGTGCATTCCGGGGCTTTCAGACGGCTGGAATATAAAACCCAGGTATTTGTCAATCATGAGGGCGATCTGTTCAGGACACGGTTGACACACAGTATCGAAGTAGCGCAGATTGCACGGTCTGTTGCACGTAATTTGTCCCTGAACGAGGATCTGACGGAAGCCATTTCTCTTGCCCACGATCTGGGACATACGCCATTCGGGCATGCCGGACAAGATGCTCTGAATGCCTGTATGGCGGATTATGGCGGGTTTGAACATAATTTGCAGAGCCTGCGGGTTGTGGATGTCCTGGAAGAACGGTATGGCATGTTCGACGGACTCAACCTGACTTATGAAACCCGGGAGGGTATTCTGAAACATTGTTCCGTGGAGGCTGCGGAAAAACTGGGGGATCTCGGACGGCGTTTTCTTGAAGGCAAACAGCCTTCACTGGAAGCGCAACTGGCCAATGTGGCCGATGAAATCGCTTATAACAATCATGATGTCGACGATGGCTTGCGTTCCGGGCTCCTTTCAATCAGACAACTGAAGGATGTTGATCTGTTTGCCGGATTCTGGACGGAAGTCCAGCGTGCCATGCCCGGAATTACCGAACGAAGAGCCATTCATGAAACTATCCGGAGAATGATCGGCACATTGATCCTTGATTTGACACAGACTTCACTGGAACGGATAAGGGAAATTGATCCGAAATCGGTCGAGGATGTTCGCAATGCCATGCCTTTGATCGCTTTTTCGGACGATATGACCGAAAAATCCCGCTTGTTGAAAAAATTCCTTTTCGAAAATCTGTATCGGCATTATCAGGTTAATCGTATGACCAGCAAGGCGCGCCGTATTGTGCACCGTCTTTTCTCGATTTTTATGGCGGAACCCCAATTACTGGCGCCGGAATATCGTTCGGCGAGCGGGGAGGGATATGAAAAGGCGAGAAAAATCGCCGACTATATTGCCGGTATGACAGACCGGTATGCCATGCGACAGTATCGTCTCCTATATGAAATAGAAGAGGTTTGAAACCTTATTTCAGGTCGGGCTGGACGGATTCGATGGAAATTTTTGCATTTCCTGACGCAAGCTGTATGGAGACCGGTTTGTGTACGGGCAGTTGCTCGGGTGTCCGGATGATGTGTCCCTGTGGATCCGTCAGGATCGCATAACCCCGTTCAAGTGTCCGTTCCGGGCTCAGCAGTTCGAGTTGGGATGACAGGGAAGACAGGGTTTGATGGTGATGTGCAAGTCGTATGGTCATTGCCTTGGACAATTGCTGTTTCGCGTTAACCAGTCTGCTTTGTAACGGCTTGATGTCGGGTAGTTGCGATTTGAGACGGATATTCCAGTGTGCGATTTCGTATCGGGATGTGACAAGCAGGTTATTGCTGATGTGAACCAGCCTGGTAGCAACAGTATGAAGCTTGTTGCGTTCGCGTTCGATATAAGCCGATGGACTGATCAGCCTTCTTGCCAGTCCATCTGTTTTTTGCATTGAATTGTGCAGCAACCGTTTCATGACATATTGCAATCTGTCGGCCTGTGTCCTGAGTGAATTCATCCATTCGCCATAAGCTCGTGTTGCCATTTCAGCAGCCCCGGTCGGGGTGGGCGCGCGAAGATCGGTGACAAAATCAGCGATGGTGAAATCGGTTTCATGGCCGATTCCTGAAATGGTGGGTATGGTACATGCGGCAATGGCACGAGCGACGATTTCTTCATTGAAGCTCCAGAGGTCTTCGATGCTGCCCCCACCACGACAGATCAGCAAAACGTCACATTCTGCACGAGATGATGCAACTGTTATAGCTTGTGCGATTTTTTCAGCAGCGCCGTCACCCTGAACCGGGGCAGGATATAAAATCAGATTGGCATAAGGTGCCCTTCTGGCGAGGGTCGTCAATATATCGCGCAATGCGGCCGCTTTCGGACTGGTTACAATTCCTATATTTCTGGCAAAAAAGGGGATCACCAGTTTTCTGCTGTTGTCAAAAAGCCCTTCTTTCTCCAGTTTTGATTTCAGACGCAGAAATGCTTCATACAAATTACCGGCCCCTGCATGTCGGATTGCCTCGACGTTCAGCTGAAAATCTCCGCGGGCAGTGTAAAGTGATACGGTAGCCCTTACTTCCACTTTATCGCCTTCTTTGGGAAGGAAATCCACTGATTGGGCACGTCCTCTGAACATGACAGCACGAACCTGTGCCATATCGTCTTTTAAAGTGAAGTACCAATGACCCGATGCCGCTTTGGTGAAATTGGAAATTTCTCCGGATATCCAGAGCAGGGGAATACTGCATTCCAGTAGTTCAGCTACTGTATTGTTCAGTTCCGAGACGGTTAAAACCGGGGAAGACGGCTCTTTTGCAAGCAAGGTTGAAGAAGGGCGTGGAGTATTCTGTATTTTCACAAGGAATGAGGGAGAGTTATCAATACCGATGCTTCTGTTCGTGAAAGGAAAACGATAGCATCATAAAACTTTTACGAAATCCGGCAAGTCGAAAATTTTCCACAGACTTGTTCACATACTTATCCACAGATATGATTGGCTTTTGAGTGGCTTGCCATATCCGGCAGGCAGGCGACAGTTTATTTGGCGGTTTCGGATTTGATCGACCAGGCAGGATAAAATCTTTTGACTGCCGGCCCGGCGGTATCCATACAGTGACACTGGTCCAGATGAAACGGCCTGTCTTCCGCTTTCTGAAAAGCGGCTTTTGCGCGCGCTTCTTCTTCACCGAAAACAAAAACCTGCATGGCAACAGACGGTATCGCTTCGGCCAGTTCATTCATGTGAGTGCATCCGAGAATGCCCTTGAAACGTTCGTGCAACTCATGACGGAAGTGATGCAAAACATTCAGACCGATGAGCTGCCTGTAACGCGAATGGATTCGCTCGCAATATCCCTCGAACGGAACATCATCGAATGCAACATATGCATCAACGACTGTACCCTGTGCATTGATCGTCAGACGTAACCACAAATTGTGTACAGGCCTTTTGGCAGGAATGACGAATGAAGTCAACAGCAAATCGTGGGTTTTGACATCGGTGAAATGGGCATCGATATCCCATAATTCGTCATTTCTGTAAAAAAACTGGACTTGGATTGTTCTGGTATGTTTCAGAACACGGGCAGTAGTGGGAAGTGGAAGTGACATAATGCTTTTAAGAAGTCAGTACCGTTCACCGCTATGGCAAACAGTTGCCAACATCTGTCATCGAACAACCGCTCGCGATACGGCGTTGGGCGTATTATATCCGAAAAACATGATCAGCATAAAGAATGAAGGCGGATATAAATTTTGATAATTGTCTGCAAATACTACAGTCTTTTAATAAAATTACTGTTAATATATACAGCAAAGTGGTTTTGGATCTTTGTTGGCTGTTTAAACTGAAAGAATCTTATGGACGATAATAAAACTGCATCCAATCAGGAAAAAAACAAGGCATTGGCCATTGCTCTTGCGCAGATTGAAAAGCAATTCGGAAAAGGATCCATCATGCGGATGGCGCCCGGAGTTGTCGTTGAGGAAATTCCTGCTGTATCGACAGGTTCCTTGGGGTTGGATATCGCACTGGGTGTCGGTGGTTTGCCTAGGGGACGGGTTATCGAGATTTACGGCCCGGAATCTTCAGGTAAAACGACGCTGACGTTGCAGGTCATTGCGGAGATGCAAAAACTGGGAGGGACGTGTGCGTTTATCGATGCCGAACATGCACTGGATGTCGGTTATGCGCAGAAACTGGGGGTTCATCTGCCTGATCTGCTGATTTCGCAGCCGGATACCGGAGAACAGGCGCTTGAGATTACGGATGCACTGGTCCGTTCCGGTGGCGTTGACCTGATCGTGATCGATTCGGTTGCGGCATTGACACCCAAGGCTGAAATTGAAGGTGATATGGGTGATTCCCTGCCGGGATTGCAGGCAAGATTGATGTCACAGGCGTTGCGAAAGCTCACAGGCAGCATTAATAAAAACAATACAACCGTCATATTCATCAATCAGATCCGTATGAAGATCGGTGTCATGTTCGGTAATCCTGAAACGACGACGGGGGGGAATGCACTGAAATTCTATTCTTCTGTCCGCCTGGATATCCGCCGAACAGGATCGATCAAATCCGGCGATGAGGTAATCGGCAGCGAAACACGTGTCAAGGTCGTCAAGAACAAAACAGCTCCTCCGTTCAAGGAAGCCTATTTTGATATTCTTTATGGAGAGGGGACTTCCCGTGAAGGTGAGATCCTCGATCTGGGAGCGGAAGCCAAAATCGTTGAGAAGGCCGGTTCGTGGTATAGCTATAATGGGGAACGGATCGGGCAGGGAAAAGACAATGCACGTAACTATTTGCGTGCACATCCCAAACTGGCTCGCGAAATTGAAAACAAGGTCAGGGCATCTTATGGTGTCAGGGAATTGCCTCCCGTAGAAGATGATGCAGCGGAAACGGAAAATTCCGGAGAATAATGTACTGTTCCCGCAAAATCCGGTTTCCGGGGTGAATGGCGATTGCGATGAAGCAGAAAATAACATTGAAGGCACGTGCAATACGTTATTTATCCATTCGTGAGTACAGTGTAAGGGAACTGGCACGCAAACTGTCTCCCTATGCAAGCAATGAAGATGATCTGGATGCATTGATGGAATGGTTGCAGGCCAGAGGGTTTCTCTCCGAGTCGCGTTTTGTGGATGCCTATGTCAGACGGCAGTCGGTGCGTTACGGAAATGCGCGCATTCTTCGGGATTTGCAAAATCACGGTGTCTCCGATTCGGTGTTGCACGATACGGAATCGGAGATGTTGAACAATGAGTTTGAACGGGCATGGCATGTATGGCGGAAAAAGTTCGGTCATAAACCTTCCGATATTAGGGAACAGGCCAGACAGATCCGTTTTTTGCAACAACGGGGGTTTTCAGGCGAAATTATCAGGCAGGTAATGAAGAGTGATGCATTACCTGACTGATTTTTCATCCGCTTGCTGTTAAAGGCGATTTTTCCTGCGCGCGTTAGCATAGATCAGATATAGCGCAAGAAGCCCGAAAACGATCATGGGCAAGGACAACATCTGTCCGGCCGAAATGGTCATGCCGGCAAAAGAAACTTCATAATCGGGGGTCCGGAAGTATTCCGTGAAAAATCTTGCTGAACCATACAGGAAAGCATACATGGCGCTGACTGCCCCAAGGGGGCGTTCTTTTCGGGCATATATCCATAGGATAATGAACATCAGTATGCCGTCGACTAATGCCTGATACAACGGAGACGGATGCCGTGGAAGCATGTCTACATTCGGCCAGATCATGGCCCATGGCAATGACGGGTCGGCAATTCTGCCTGGCAGTTCGGCATTAATGAAATTGCCGAGTCGGCCTGCCGCATAGCCGAGGGGGATCAGGGGGGCAATCAGATCAAGCGTTGCCACGATATTTTTGTGATTTTTTCTGCACCATATCCACGCGGCGACGATAACGCCGATAAATCCTCCGTGATAGGACATTCCGCCATGCCAGACTGCGAAAATCTGCAGGGGATGGGAAAAAAAATAGGCAGGATTGTAAAAGAATACTTCTCCCAGACGGCCGCCGATGATAACGCCGAGAACGCCATAGAAAAGCATGTCGTCAAGGTTCTTGACCGTCCATCCTTGATGCATGATGTGTGGCTGTTTCAGCCGGATCCGTCCGAGCATGATGAAAAGAACAAATGCCAACAGATACATAAGGCCATACCAGTGTACGGAAAGCGGACCGATGGAGATGGCGACAGGATCGGGTAAGGGATGTACTAACATGATGGGTGATAGATAGCTGAACTATCGAATTTTTCTGAAAGAGATGAATTTTGTCACATGTTTGCGTATTTGGGATGCGTATTTGCAAATAACGCCAGCTTTGGGTTTTTTCTGTCCAAAGCGAAATCAAGAAAGGTGTTTCCTTTCTGATTTCATGTCAAAATATTCCATTATTGCAAAATAAATTGGAGATTTTTAAATGCCTCGATATCGTTCCTGGACTTCGACTCATGGAAGGAATATGGCGGGTGCACGTGCCTTGTGGCGTGCAACCGGTGTGAAAGATGGCGATTTCGACAAACCGATTATCGCTGTTGTCAATTCGTTTACCCAGTTTGTACCGGGTCATGTGCATCTGAAAGATCTCGGCCAGCTGGTTGCCCGTGAAATTGAAGCGTCAGGCGGTATTGCCAAGGAATTCAATACGATCGCTGTGGATGACGGTATTGCCATGGGGCATGGCGGAATGCTTTATTCCCTTCCGTCCCGGGAACTGATTGCCGATTCGGTCGAGTATATGGTCAATGCGCATTGTGCCGATGCGATGGTTTGCATTTCCAATTGCGACAAAATCACTCCCGGAATGTTGATGGCTTCGCTGAGGCTGAATATTCCGACCATTTTCGTTTCCGGTGGCCCGATGGAAGCGGGCAAGCTGATGGGAGTCGTTCCCGGACAGAAAGTTGTCAAGGTGGATTTGATCGATGCCATGATTCAGGCAGGCAATCCCAATAACAGTGATGAGCTGGTTATGGATTACGAAAGATCCGCCTGTCCGACGTGCGGATCCTGTTCCGGTATGTTTACGGCCAATTCGATGAACTGCCTGATGGAAGCGCTTGGCATGGCTCTTCCCGGAAATGGCACGCTTCTGGCGACGCATGCCGATCGCAAGGAGCTGTTTCTGAAAGCCGGACGTACGATTGTCGATATTACCAGACGTTATTACGAACAGGATGACACTTCCGTATTGCCGAGAAGTATCGTCACCAAGCCGGCACTGGAAAACGCCATGGCACTGGATGTGGCGATGGGAGGATCCACCAATACCGTTCTGCATTTGCTGGCAGCAGCCAATGAAGGAGATGTTCCGTTTGTCATGGCGGATATTGATCAGGTTTCCCGTCATGTTCCCTGTCTTTGCAAGGTATCGCCGGCAACACATGATTATTATGTCGAGGATGTTCATCGTGCGGGAGGCATTCTGGGGATTATGGCTGAACTGAACCGTGCCGGTCTGATTAATCCGGATACCCGGACGGTTTACGGTAAAACGCTGGGTGAGGCAATCGGTCAGTATGATGTCATGACGACCCGGGATGAAGGGGTACGTACTTTCTACAAGGCGGCACCGGGCGGTGTCAGGACGCAGGAAGCATTTTCACAGGATACACGTCATGCCGAACTGGATCTGGATCGGGTTTCCGGCTGTATTCGTGACAAGGCGCATGCCTATACGCAGGATGGAGGTCTTGCCGTACTGTACGGCAATATCGCTGAAGATGGCTGTATTGTGAAAACAGCGGGGGTTGATGCCAGTATTATGCAGTTTACCGGGAAAGCACGTATTTTCGAGAGCCAGGAAGATACCGTCGAGGCGATTCTCGGTGATAGGATCCACCCGGGTGATGTGATTATTGTCCGTTATGAGGGTCCTAAAGGCGGGCCGGGCATGCAGGAAATGCTTTATCCCACTTCCTATATCAAGTCGAAAGGACTGGGGACTTCCTGCGCCCTGTTTACGGACGGGCGTTTTTCAGGAGGGTCATCCGGTCTGGTGATCGGACACGCTTCGCCCGAGGCGGCATCAGGCGGTGCGATAGGGCTGATTGAGGAAGGTGATGAAATTGAAATCGATATTCCGGCACGCCGTATCCGTCTGAAAGTCTCTGATGACGTGCTGAAACAGCGTCGTGAGAAGATGGAAGCGAAGGGGGCCGATGCCTGGAAGCCGGTCAATCGTGACCGCAAGGTTTCCAAAGCATTGCAAATGTATGCGGCCATGGCGACTTCTGCTGATCGTGGCGCCGTGAGAGATATTTCCAAATAATCCGGATTGCCGGACATATGAAAAATCCCTGCGTCAGGCAGGGATTTTTTTTAATCGGCAAAAGCTTATTTTCGGAAGCCTTGTCGTGGTTTTATACAGCTTGTTCTATAATCCTGCCTATTCAACGGGATTTTATTATGAACGAACAATCTTCTACCAAAAACGATGTATGGTCCGGCCGTTTTTCCGAACCGGTCGATGAACTGGTCCAGCGTTATACGGCATCGGTGACGTTTGACAAGCGGCTTGCGGAATTCGATATTGAAGGATCGCTGGCGCATGCCGAAATGCTTTGTGCGCAAAAAATTCTGAGCGAGCGGGATTATGCCGATATCCGGCAGGGACTTTCGCAGATCCGTGACGAAATAAAATCCGGTCAATTCGACTGGCAAATCGGTCTGGAAGATGTCCATATGAATATAGAACGGCGTCTGACCGATCTGATCGGCGATGCAGGGAAACGTCTGCATACCGGTCGTTCGAGAAATGACCAGGTAGCGACCGATATCCGCTTGTATCTCCGTTCTGCAATTGATGATATTGATCATTTGTTGCGCCGATTGTGCCATACCCTGATCGAGGTCGCTGAACGGCACTACGGTACTATTCTTCCGGGCTTTACACACATGCAGGTCGCGCAACCGGTGACGTTCGGCCATCACCTGCTGGCTTATGCCGAAATGTTTTACCGGGATATCGAACGTCTGGCCGATTGCCGGAAACGGGTAAACCGCCTGCCTCTGGGCGCTGCGGCTCTTGCCGGAACAACGTTTCTGATAGACCGTGAACGGGTCGCGAGAACACTGGGATTCGAAGATGTCTGCCGCAATTCGCTGGATGCCGTGTCAGACAGGGATTTTGCCATTGAATTCTGTGCCGCTTCCGCCTTGATCATGACACATGTTTCCCGACTTTCGGAAGAGCTGATTATCTGGATGAGTCCCAGAGTCGGCTTTATCGATCTGGCGGATCGTTTCTGCACGGGATCATCTATCATGCCCCAAAAGAAAAATCCGGATGTGCCTGAACTGGCACGTGGCAAAACCGGTCGTGTGAATGGTCATCTGATTGGATTGCTGACCTTGATGAAAGGGCAGCCTTTGGCCTATAACAAGGACAACCAGGAAGACAAGGAACCGTTGTTTGATACCGTGGATACGGTAACCGATACGTTACGTATTTTTGCCGATATGGTCGGTGCTATTACGGTAAAACCGGAAACAATGCGTCAGGCTGCCTTGCAGGGTTACGCGACGGCGACGGATCTGGCCGATTATCTGGTCAAAAAAGGCTTGCCATTCCGTGATGCGCATGAAGCTGTTGCCAGAGCCGTCCGGTTTTGTGTGGAAAAGGGGTGTGATCTGAGCGATCTGACACTGGAGCAGATGAGGAGTTTTTCCGATCTGATTGATCCTGATGTGCTGGATATATTGACGCTTGAAGGATCTGTCAGTGCCCGGAATCATATTGGCGGTACCGCACCCGATCAGGTGAAAAACGCCATTGCCGGCCTGAAAGTACGGCTGGGATGATGTACGAAAAAGAGTGAAACGGACTGCGTTTTCACTTTTTTCGTGGCATGAAAATGTTTATGTGAGGAGGCTTCAGTGTTTTATATTATTCAGGCAGCCGGATGGCCTATCTGGTTATTGCTGGTTGCTTCGGTTATTGCATTGGCACTGATTATTGAACGGCTCTGGTATCTGAGACGAAAAAGGATTTTGCCGTCCGGCCTTCTTGAACAGGCGATCAGGGATTATCGGGACGGACGAGTGGATAGCGCCACGATCAACCGGTTTGAAAGAAATTCGCCACTGGGTGTCGTTTTGGCTACAGGTCTGCAACATTCCGATATGTCGCGGGATGAAATGAAAGAAGCTATGGAAGATACCGGACGTACGGTTGCGTTGCAGCTGGAACGTTTTCTGACGACTATCGGGACGATTGCCACGCTGGCGCCGCTTATGGGGCTGTTCGGAACGGTTGTCGGCATGATCGAAATTTTCGGAGCGCAGAATGCAGCCGGAACGAATCCGGCCCAGCTGGCCCATGGAATTTCCATTGCCCTGTACAATACGGGATTCGGTTTGCTGATTGCCATGCCGACATTGATTTTTTACCGTCATTTCAGGGCACTGGTCGACAGTTTCCTGATCGAGATGGAAAGACAGTCGGCACGGTTGGTGGATGCAATTTGTTTTTCCCGCCGTACCTGATTGAGAGGAGGGGGTCATGAATTTTCGGAAAGGAAAAGTGCATGAAGAACCTGAAATCAATCTGATTCCTTTTATTGATGTCTTGCTGGTTATCCTAATCTTTCTGATGGTCACGACGACTTACAGCAAATATTCCGAGTTGCAGATCACGTTGCCGACGGCAACTGCCGAGAATGTTCCCGTTCGTCCAAAGGAACTGGTTGTATCGGTCGATGCATCCGGTAAAATCTCCCTGAACAATGAACCTGTCCGTTATGAGCATCCCGCACAGCTGGCTTCCGAAATGCGGAAGCGGGCCATTATGCAGGATGACGGAAAAGGGCCTGTCGTTGTGGTGTCGGCTGATGGAGCGGCACGCCATCAGAATATAGTCAATGTGCTGGAAGCGGCGAGACTGGCAGGGCTGGACCGATTGACGTTTGCAACCGTAAAGCCCGAGTGATGCGCATATCGCAGCAACTGTGTCTTGTAAAGGTAATCATTGAATATTTCCAAAATCAACCATTCGAATTTCTGGATGAATGTCTGGATGCGACGGGGGAGCATTGCCTGGTTCCTGTGGCCGTTTTCCCTCGTTTTCGGGATGGTGGTGGCAATTCGTCGTTATGGTTACAGGAAAAAATGGCTGAAGTCGGTCCGTTTGCCAGTGCCAGTCGTTATCGTAGGCAATATTTTTGTCGGTGGAACGGGAAAAACACCCATGGTGATCTGGCTGGTGAAGCTTCTGCAAAAGGCCGGTTTTCATCCGGGAGTCATTTCAAGGGGATATGGCACATCCAATAGTAGTCCTGTTGAGGTGTCTTCTTCATCGAAAGCATCTGAAATCGGGGATGAACCGCTTCTGATCGTGCAAAAAGCCCGGTGTCCGCTGGTCGTTTGTCGAAACAGGGTCAAGGCAGGCCGGTTTCTGCTGGAAAAGCATACAGAGGTCGATATTATTGTATCGGATGACGGAATGCAGCATTATGCTCTGGAAAGAGATGTCGAGATCATGCTGTTCGATGGCCGTGGCGGTGGAAACCGGTGGATGTTGCCTGCGGGGCCTTTGAGAGAACCCTTGTCGAGAAAGGGGGATTTCACCATCGTGAATGGCAGGAATTATCCATCACCGGGCAATCCGATTTATGTGCCCGATCTGTATCGGATGCAATTGAAGACCGAAATGGCCGAACAATTGAAAAACCGGAATCGTACCGCAAGACTGAAAGATCTGGGGGGAAGGATTGTTGCAGCGGCAGGTATCGGCAATCCGGCACGTTTTTTTGCTTCTTTGCGCGCTTGTGGCCTGTCGTTTTCCGAAATGCCGTTGCCGGACCATTTTGATTTTTCTTCCAATCCTTTCCGGCAGGTCGGGGCGGATATTATCCTGATTACAGAAAAGGATGCGGTCAAGTGTTCTCAAATTGATGAACTGATTCAGGATGAACGGCTCTGGGTGGTTCCGGCCATGGTCGCAATCGATAACGATGAGCTGGAACAGAAAATCGTGGAGAAATGTCGTGGATACAAAACTGCTTGATATATTGGTATGTCCCTTGTGCAAAGGTCCCCTGAAATACGATAAAGACAGGCAGGAACTGGTTTGTCGCGGCGATGGGCTGGCTTATCCGATAAGAGACGGCATTCCCGTCATGTGGGTGGATCAGGCGAGATCGCTGGAACATTATCCGGAAGAATGAAGCTTTTTTAACTGAATATTGTTGAATTATTATGTCTTTTTATGTCGTTATACCGGCAAGACTCGCTTCGACACGCTTGCCCAATAAACCGCTGGCGGATATTGCCGGCAAACCCATGATTGTCCGGGTGGCCGAACAGGCCAGATTGTCCGGAGCAAGCGATGTGATCGTCGCAACGGATCATGAATCCATCGTGGATGTCTGTTCCGGTTTCGGCATCAGGGCGATGTTGACGAGGAAAGATCATGTTTCCGGAACCGATCGTATTGCGGAAATTTCCCGGAAAATGGACTGGTCGCCATCGGCGACGGTAGTTAATGTGCAGGGTGATGAACCACTGATTGATCCGGAGCTGGTCGCTTCTACCGCAGCGCTTGTGTCGGAGGATGTCCCCATGGCAACGGCGGCGCACAGACTGGAACAGCCGGAGGATATTTTCAACCCCAACTATGTCAAGGTCGTTCTCGATCGTTTCAATCGGGCGCTTTATTTTTCGCGAGCCCCTATTCCCTGGTACAGGGACGGTTATGCCAAAGCGGCAAAAACATATCCGTCGGTTTTCAATGCCTTGCGTCATGTCGGGCTTTATGCGTTCCGTAACGAGTTTCTGAAAATGTATTCATCGTTATCGGTTTCTCCTATTGAACAAATCGAGTCGCTGGAACAGTTGAGGGTTCTCTGGCACGGTTATTCCATCGCTGTGCATGTTACGGAAAAGATACCGGAAGCCGGAGTGGATACCGCTGAGGATCTTGAAAGGGTGTGCCGTTTTTTCAATGGCGACAGACGGAATTGACAATTGTCGAAATTGTTTGCATTACAAGGTAAAATCAAAAGTTTGAACGGCGGCAAAAGCATATCGAGCGATGCTGGTGCCTGGTATGCGCTGGTGATGCCGTCACTTTATTTATATTTTCTAGGAATTTTGCGATGCGTCTCATTTTGTTAGGGGCTCCGGGAGCCGGTAAAGGCACTCAGGCAGCTTTCATTCGTGAACAGTACGGTATTCCCCAGATTTCGACAGGTGACATGTTGCGTGCCGCGGTGGCGGCAGGAACACCGCTTGGTCTGGAAGCCAAGAAGATAATGGAGTCTGGTGGCCTGGTATCAGACGAATTGATCATCAATCTGGTCAAGGATCGGCTGAAACAGCCGGATTGCCAGAAGGGGTATCTTTTTGACGGATTTCCCCGCACGATCGGCCAGGCCGAAGCGATGAAGGAAGCCGGTATCGCCATCGATTATGTGGTTGAAATCGATGTTCCTGATGACATCATCGTCTCACGTATGAGTGGCAGACGGGTGCATCCGGGTTCCGGACGGACGTATCATGTGGAATACTATCCTCCCAAGGTCGAAGGAAAAGATGATCTGACCGGTGAGGATCTGATTATCCGTGACGATGACAAGGAAGAAACCGTCAAGAAAAGATTGGCGGTATATCATGACCAGACGGAAATTCTGGTGGATTATTATGGCAAGTGGGCCGCTTCCGGCGAGCCGGGTGCTCCCCAGTACCGGAAACTTGACGGGGTGGGGTCAATTGAAGCGATCCGTGCAGGGATTCTGGATGCACTGAGAAACTGAAATTGTTGCGTGGGCAACCGGTACTCTTTGTCAATCTGAAGTAAAACCTCTCTTTCGTAAAAGGAGACGTTATGGCTGCAGGTTTGTGGTTCGCTATCGCATGTGGAGTGCTTGCCCGTTGTATATGGTCTTGTTACGCGTAGCTGGATTCTTTACAGGGATCCGGGTAATGAACGCATACAGGAAATTGCCCATGCCATTCAACAGGGAGCTTCGGCGTATCTCACCCGGCAGTATCGGACAATCGGTATTGTCGGGTTTGTTCTGTTTGTCATTATCATTTTTTGCTGGATCTGGAATTTTCGACTGCAATCGGGTTTCTGGTCGGTGCCGTTTTGTCCGGCGCGTGTGGTTTTATCGGCATGAACGTGTCGGTCAGGGTAAATAAATGTCCGTACGGCACAGGCTGCGTCAAATGGCATGCAGAGCGCACTGGATGTCGCGTTCAGAGCTGGTGCCATTACCGGTATGCTGGTTGCGGGGGGAGGGCTTTTGGGTGTCGCGGTTTTTATCTCGTTCGGACTTATTTGCCTTCAGGCACCGGGCTTTCACCGCATGATCTTGTCAGGCCACTGGTCGGACTGGCTTTTGGTGCTTCGCTGATTTCCATTTTTGCCCGGTTGGGCGGGAGAATTTTCATAAAAGGCGTGGAGTCGGAGCGGATATTCCGGAAGATGATCCGCGCAATCCGGCCGCGCACGATATGGTGACAAGACCTCCTGCGGTAATTGTGATTGCAGTAGGGTCAATCGCATGGAAAAATCGAAATAAGGATTGTCGGATTCGGAAAAGACAACATAAGCTGCCTTTTTTGTGTCGATATCTCCTCCGGTTTGTTATCCGGAATCCGGAAAACGCTGATTGATTTTATTCAGTGTACATTGTTTTGTGTTCAGGTCAGAGAATGACAGGAGAATCGGGGAGAATATTGGTCCGTGGATTTTTCCTGGGGAAATGGATTTCCAGAATGGCGTTCATTTTGTCCAGAGCATGGCAAATGCCGCGATGAAACTGTTTTTCCCTGAAGTTTTGCGACATGTTCCTGCAGAGGGTTTGCCATGTTTCCGAAGTGATCTGTTTGTCGATTCCTTTGTCCGTCACGATCTCGATTTTACGGTCTGACAGATTGATATAGAGAAGAATCCCGGTGTTTTCCCGGGTATCACGGATTTGGTAGCGGTCGAATAACTCAAGTGCTCGTGTTCTGGGTGTTTTCCCGTTCATTATCTCGGAAAAGGAAAGTGCCGTTTCGATAATGACTCTGATTTCGGCACAATGCCGCTCTTCGCCTCTGGAGATGATCGTTTCGATTTTGGCCAGTGTTGCAGTTGTGAATGCGCGTCGTGCGGCGAGGGAAGTCGTCGTCAAGTGATACCAGAGTCTTTTCAGTCTGTTCATTACCAGTCTCCGGATGCTCCGCCGCCGTCGAATCCTCCACCTCCACCGGAAAATCCTCCCGGCCCGAAATCGTCGTGATCCCTGAACCGGTCATGCATTCCTCCTCCAAGAATGATACCCGTGGTTCCCCAGTGGCCGTGTTTTCCCAAACGTCGCGAAGAGCGTGATCGTAAAATGATAAAGATGAAAAAGAGAATCGGGATTAAAAGAGGAAACCACGACGAGGAGTTTTTACCCCTGTCGGTGTGCTCGTTGGCGGGAAAGGTTTCCTTGTCCAGTGTCGCGGTGATTGCCGTTATGCCGGTTGCCAGTCCGTCATAGAAATGGTTCTGTCTGAAATAAGGGGCAATAATGTCTTGCAGGATCTGTTTGGAACGAATGTCTGTCAATACTCCCTGGACACCTCTGCCAGTTTCAATCCGGAGTCGTCGCAGTCCGGACGGATTGTTTTTGGCAACGATCAGCAAAACACCATCATCGATACCTTTCCGGCCAAGTTTCCATTGATCGGCTACACGAATACTGTATTGTTCAATGGTTTCGGGCGCCGTATTGTCGATCAGCAATACGGCGATCTGGTTTCCGGTTTTCTGTTCGTAATCCGCCAGATATTTTTCCAGGTTCTGGCGCTGGGAGAGTGTCAGAAGACCGATTTCATCCGTTATATGGGCCTTCAGTTCCGGGACGGGTCTGGCAGTCGTCTGAGTGTGTCCATACAGAGCAAAACACAAGCCGAACGCCAGAACGAGAAAAAAATGCCATACCGGATGGGATTTTGTACCCATGACGTACTCTTTACTTTCCGAAATCGACTGATGGTACAGTCGAAACAGCTTTTTCGTTTTCGACGGTAAATGACGGCTTGACATGGTATCCGAACATTTTTGCCGTCAGATTGGATGGAAAACTGCGAACCAGAATATTGTAGTCGGCAACTGCCTGTATATAACGCTGGCGTGCGACCGTTATCCGGTTTTCTGTTCCTTCCAGCTGGGCCTGAAGGTCCCTGAAACTGGTATCCGCTTTCAGGTTCGGATAATTTTCCGAAACAGCCATCAGTCTGGACAGGGCAGATGACAGTTCTCCCTGCAATTTCTGGAATTTGCGGAAAGTTTCCGGATTGTTCAATACTTCAGGGGTGATCTGAAAACCGGTTGCAGCAGCCCGTGCCTGTGTCACAGCGAGCAAGGTGGCGTTTTCATGTTGAGTATATCCCTTGACTGTATTGACGAGGTTGGGAATCAGGTCGGCACGTCTCTGGTACTGGTTGAGTACTTCGGCCCATGCTGCATTGACGGCTTCATCTTTTGTCTGAAACTGATTGTAACCGCAGGCACTGAGAGTGAAAACTGCCAGAATTATCAGGAATTTTCTGAAAATGTTTTTCATGGGAAACCCTTTTATGAAACGGTTGTTTAAGGTATATAGCATAACGCATTCATCATGTTTTTCAGGGAAGTCAATTTATTTTGCCCGTATTTCGCAAAATTCCCGAAAACACCCGTTCCCGCCAAACCGGTAAAATCGACAAACTTTCCCGGTTTCTCCGTCATTTTTCTGTGGCAGTCCGCTGCTAATCGAGACAAATCGCCGGCTGTTCGTTATTGAACCGAACGGTTTCCATATCAATGTACTTCGACCGGAATCTCAAGACGATCATCAAAATATCCGGAAAGTGGTGTCCGAAAAACCGGACGAATAATCCATCCGGTTATCCAACCAAACAAACGACCAGCTCAAAAAGAGCGTTTCAGGCCGAAACGGAATTCAAACTCCTTTATCCGCATGCCGTTGTTCATACTGAAATGATCTCTCCTGACGTGGTACCAGGAGAGTTGGGCCTGCAGTTCGATGAACCAGGTTTTGTCATTACCCGGTTGGGCGAATTTGCGGCCGATTTCCGCCGGCAGGCTGTATCCCCAGTTATGGTATTTGCCCCGGGTTTCCTGTCCGTCGAACGTGTGAACGCAGATTTTCGCTACCGGCCATATAAAGGTCGCCGGGTACGGTGGTAAATTGTCTTGAAAATTCTGTTCATGGTGTTTCAGCGAATAAGAGTGGACGGGAGACAGAATCCGGTTTCTCCATCACGATACACTTGTGACGAACGTTACTTGTTTCCCTTAATGTATATTAAAGTAATGAGAACGATTGCAATCAGTTGATTTGTAATGAATTTATCAGTTTCTTTAAAAGATGTGATAAAAATCGGGGATGAATTGAAAGATGAAAATCCGGTAAATTGGGACAAACAGCTCCGGTAACTCCTTCTTGCATATACAGAAACGGTTTCTCACAAAAAAATGGCAAAGTCCGTTAATATGCATAAACGGACGTCACATTTTTTCAACATTCCGTTTTCGAACGTCATACCTTTCGGATCTTGCTGATATTTCTAGTAAAAAAGCAGGATTTCCGCCAAAGCGGAAGGATGGCTGTTTTCACGTGGGCATAAGAAAAAGGGATGGAGATAAAAGTGTCCGGTGACCGCTTTTTGAAAAATTCTGTTTTCATGAAATGCTGACCAGTCTCTGTATCGATTGGACCAGCCCATTCTTTTCGGGCGAAGCTTCGTTATGTTCTGTTATATTGGCTGTAACCGGTTCCTGATGAAGATAAAGGATTTCGCGTTTATAACCGGTTCAGCTTGTCAGAGTCAAGATGAGTTTATCAGGATTTGCCAGAACAGTGTTTCCATGAAGATTCAGTTTGCTGGTCATTTGAAGGGAACAGATGGATTTTGCCATCGGGTTTGCGAAGGTTTATCCTGTTGCCATGTTTGCAAGGATGAAACCGGTTCTCATATCATTTTCTGGCTTGTGAAAATCCGTTTCTGTTTTCGGGGCGCCGGAAATTGTTATTGTTCTAGCCGGAATATTTTATGGACGATAAATTTTTGCAGCCGATGAAAAAGTGACTGAAAGCGAAATGTTTTCGTGTTTCTCCCGATCGGCCAGTTATCGTTTTTTCGTGAATGCAGGGCGATGAAGGCGATTCTTTTCTGGATAACTCCGGTATAGCTGGGCGATAATATGACAGGTTTTCATCGGATATTCTATTGACGGAGATTTTATAGTGACTTTTATCGAAAAATTGTCGGTGGCCTGGGAAAAAAGCAACTCGCTTTTATGTGTCGGGCTTGATCCGGATATGAATCGTTTTCCGGAATATCTCCGTGGCAAACCTGATTCGATTTATACATTCTGCCGGGGAATCGTCGATGCAACGGCTGATCTGGTATGTGCCTTCAAACCGCAAATTGCCTATTTCCATGCGGCCCGTGCGGAAGAGCAGCTGGAAGCGATATGTGCCTATATACGCGAACAGTACCCGGATATTCCGCTGATTCTGGATGCCAAACGCGGTGATATCGGTGCGACGGCACAACAGTATGCCCGGGAGGCTTTCGAACGTTACAATGCCGATGCGGTGACGCTGAGCCCATATATGGGGTTTGATTCCATAGAGCCCTATCTGGAGTATCGGGAGCGGGGCGCCATCATTCTTGCCCGTACTTCCAATCCGGGAGGTTCCGATCTCCAGTTCCTTAAAGTCAGCGAATCCGGAAAAAATATTCCCTTGTATCAGCATGTGGCCCATCTGGTCGCTGAAAAATGGAATGTTCATGGGCAGTGCGCTATGGTTGTCGGTGCCACTTTTCCTCATGAAATCGCGGAGGTGAGGGCGATCATCGGAAATATGCCATTGCTGATTCCTGGTATCGGGGCGCAGGGAGGTAATGTGGAGGCAACTGTTTCGGCAGGTAAAATCGCCGATGGGACGGGTATGATGATCAATTCTTCCCGCGCCATTCTTTATGCAGGTATCGGTGAAAACGAGAATTATGCAGCCATATCCAGACGGGCGGCGATGATGACGCGGGATGAAATCAATCGGTATCGCTAAGAGAGCGGGAGTGACTGAGTGCGTTTGATAACAAGCGGGCGGTAATGTCGACGATCGGAATAATTTTCTGATATGCCATGCGTGTGGGACCGATAACTCCCAAAGTGCCGACGATTTTTCCATTGACCTGGTAAGGTGCCGTGACGACGCTCATGTCATCCATGGGAACAAGCCGGGAGTCTCCGCCGATATAAATTTGTATGCCTGCAGCCTTGCTGGAGATATCGAGTAATTGCATCAGTTCGGTTTTTTGCTCGAACATGGCAAACAGCTTGCGCAAGGAATTGAGGTTGTATGTGAAATCGTGAACGTTCAGCAGATTGTTTTCTCCTGCAATCACAACGTCTTCTGCATTGTCGCTTATGGTTTCGTTTCCTGCCTCAATGGCTGTCTGCATCAGTTTGGTCAGATCGCTGTGTATTTCTTTTAGTTCGTTTTGCAGGCGGAGACGGATTTCATTAAAGCTCAGGCCGCTGTAATGATGGTTGATGTAATTGGCCGCTTCGTTCAACTGTGTCGGTGTGTAGTCGGATTCCGTTAGCAGTAGCCGGTTCTGTACGTTCCCGTCGGGAGTGACGATGACCAGCAGGATACGTTTTTCCGACAGGCGCAGGAATTCAATCTGGGTAAAAGCGGATTCATGTTGCGGCGCGAGTACGACACCGGCGAATTGTGTCAGTGATGACAGCATCTGGGCGGCGTTGGAAATAATTTTCTGGGGCTGTCCGACTTGTGTGCTTAACTGGAGACTGGATTCTATTGAACTTTCGCTGATGGGCTGGACAGTCAGCAAGGTATCGACGAAAACACGGAATCCTTTGGGGGTCGGTATCCGGCCCGCTGAGGTATGAGGGCTTGCCACAAAACCCATTTCCTCCAGATCGGCCATGATATTGCGGATTGTGGCCGGGGACAGTTCCAGTCTGGAAAGTTTGGATAATACACGTGAACCAACGGGCTGGCCTTCGGCAATATATCGCTCGACCAGGGTTTTCAGCAGGGTTTGGGCACGTGGTTCAAGAGACATTTTCTGTATCGGTTATACTTCGGATCAACCCGAATATTGTAAATCAAATATTTCCTTTATCCGTTTTTGTGGATAAGGACAGTCTTAAAACTCATGGTCTGTTCGGTGTTTCATATTTTTTCACTCGCTGGTTCTGGAAAGATACTCGAATCTGTGTCGATAGTGGTATTTCGACAGAAAATAGTTGTCTGATTTCCGATATTTCAGGCATTTTTTTGTCCTGATTTCAATGAAATTGATGATTTCCGGATTTCGATTGTTGGTTTGAGAACAATTTTATGTTTCAGATAGGTTTTTTGGTGTAATCTGAAAGTGTTGACAGCTCATCCTCAGATAAAAATGCAGACTCAGAAGAAAGTTTTCGCACTCGTCTCCAGGGTGTATATCAGCAGCATTATCCAGTCGATGGAAAAGGTCGCCAATTTTCTGGTAGAGGCAGGCCATACTGTGGTTTATGAATCGGAAACCGCGTCCAATATTTCGCTTCCGGGCATTACCTCGATGAATCTCGAGGAAATCGGCGCGCAAGCGGAGGCGGCAATTGTTATCGGCGGTGACGGTACGATGCTGGGTATCGCGCGGCAGCTGGCTCCCTATAGTGTTCCATTGATCGGAATCAATCACGGCCATCTCGGGTTCATGGCGGATATACCGCTAAACAGGATGCTGCTGGTTCTGGACAAAATGCTCAAGGGAAAGTACGTTTCGGAGCAGCGTTTTCTGATTGAGGGATCCATTATCCGATCGGGAGAAACCATACATCATTCCGTTGCCTTCAACGATATCGTCATTTCCCGTGGCGGCGGTTCTGGGATGATTGATCTGCGGGTTCATGTGGATGGCCACTTCATGTATCAACAGCGTTCGGACGGGCTGATTATCTCGACACCGACGGGATCGACAGCCTATTCCCTTTCGGCAGGTGGCCCTATGTTGCATCCCAATCTGGCCGGAATCGTTCTGGTTTCGATTGCTCCGCATACGCTGTCCAACAGGCCGATTGTGATACCCGATGCAAGTGAGATCGTTGTGGAGGTCGTGGAGGCCAATCAGCCCAGCATCAATTTCGATTCCCAATCTTTTGCCAGCCTGAGGATTTCGGACAGAATTTTCATCAAGCGTTCTGCCGATACGATTACATTCCTTCACCCGATGGGCTGGAGTTATTACGACACACTCCGTAACAAGCTGCACTGGAACGAAATTTCCAGACGCGAGAAGGTCGATTGAGCTTTTATGGAGCGATATTCGGACGGTTGGGCATGTTTTCTGCACTAACCTGAATTTCTGGCAGGATAGCTATGCTTCGTACTTTGTCGGTACATGATTTTGTCATTGTTGATTCACTTGAGCTGGATTTTTTATCCGGTTTTTCGGTGTTGACAGGAGAAACCGGGGCAGGCAAGTCCATTCTTGTCGATGCATTACAGCTGGCGTTGGGAGAGCGTGGAGATGCAGGAGTGATCCGCGAAGGAGCGTCCCGGGCCGATATCAGTGCCGAGTTTGTCGCCGGTCGTGAGGCCATAAAATGGCTTGAAGACAGTGAAATCGGTTGTGAGGACGGTGTCGTTCTGTTGCGACGGATTATCGACCGTTCCGGCAGATCGAAAGGGTTTGTCAACGGCGTTTCGGTGACGGCCGCGCAAATGCGCGAACTGGCGTCTTCGCTTGTCGATATTCATGGACAGCATGCGCATCAGTCTTTGCTCAGGCAGGATGAACAGCGGCGTTTGCTCGACAGGCATGCCGGTCTGGAACAGGATGTGGATGAACTGGCTTTGCGATACAGGGCATGGCAGTCTCTTCTGGAGAAAATTCAGGCTGCCGAATCCGATTCAGCCAGATTGCAGGCAGAAAGGGAACGGCTCGAATGGCGGGCGAATGAATTTGAAAAGCTGTCTCCAAAACCGGGAGAGTGGGAACAGGTCAACAGCGAATATGATCGCCTGTCGCATGCCGCAAGTCTGATTGAGGGGGCCGGGGAAACGTTGTCCGAACTTTCCGAATCGGATTCTCCTGTTTTGTCGAAATTAAATGTGTTGAAACAGAAGCTGTCCAGGTTGTCCGAAATTGATGACAGGCTGGCACCGGTGGCGGAATTGCTGGAATCTGCACGAATACAGTTGCAGGAGGTTACTTACAGTCTGAGGGATTATCTGTTGCACACGGATCTGGATCCCGGACTGCTTCAGACGGTTGAAAAGCGGCTGGAAGCGCTTCATTCTGCAGGGCGGCAATTCAGAGTTCAACCGGAATCGTTGCCGGATGAATGGGAAAAAACGAAGAAACAGTTGCAACAGTATGTTGATTCGTCCGATCTTGCCGAATTGAAAAGGCAGGAAAATCTGGTAAGGGAGCAATACTTTGCACTGGCGAAAAGAGTGTCTTTAAGACGCCGTCAGGTTGCCGGGGAGCTGAGCGAGGCGGTTACGGCGGTTATGGCGGATTTGCATATGTCCGGTGGACGTTTTGCTGTCGAAGTCGTTTCGAGCACTCCTCATGCCCATGGAACGGATCAGGTGGGATTTTTTGTCGCAGGGCATGCCGGAACCAGTTTGAGGCCATTATCGAAAGTGGCATCCGGAGGAGAGCTTGCCCGGCTTTCTCTTGCCATTTCCGTTATCGCCTCCCGTGCTACAGCGATTCCGACTCTGGTATTTGATGAAGTGGATACGGGTATTGGGGGGGCGGTTGCCGAAGTGGTCGGAAAACTGTTAAAGCGGCTCGGAAAGGAACATCAGGTACTGTGTGTGACGCATTTGCCTCAGGTCGCCAGTCAGGCCAGCCAGCATTTTCAGGTCAGCAAGGTCGCGGTTGATCATATCCCGCATCCCGTTTCACGGATTATGCCGCTGGACGAGGAGAAACGGGTTGTTGAAATCGCCCGCATGCTGGGGGGGGTGGAAATGACCGATGCGACATTGAATCATGCACGCGAGATGCTTCGTGATAACGGACTTGCGAACCGTAATGTATGATATTTTTCAGATACCTCAAAATATTTTTCTTTTCTTCTCTTGAAATTATTCGGGCTGTCCCCATTGTTTGATGATTATGAAAGACATCGATGTGGAGGATGCTGTGCAAAACCAGAATCAGGAAAATGAAAATTTGGAGGAGGCCCAGGAAGAACAGGGCAAGCCCGAGGTTGTTGAGGATAAGGAAGATTCTCTGGAAAGCAAACTGGCGATCGCGGAAAAACAGGCTGCGGAAATGCAGGATGCTTTTTTACGGGCCAAGGCTGAAGGTGAGAATATTCGCAGGCGTGCGCAGGAAGACATTGCAAAAGCTCACAAATTCGCTATCGAGAATTTTGCCCAATCAATGGTCGCGGTCAAAGACAGTCTCGAAATGGCCATGAAGACGGATGTTCCATCAGTCGATTCCATCAAGGAAGGGGTCGATGCCACTTTGCGTCAGCTGAAACAGGTTTTCGAACAAAACAAGATTTTCGAAGTCGTTCCCGAACAGGGAGAAAAACTGGATCCCATGAAACATCAGGCTATTCAGATGGTCGAGTCGGATCAGGATCCCAACACCATCGTTTCCGTTTTGCAGAAAGGTTATACCCTTGCCGATCGTCTGTTAAGGCCTGCAGTCGTTGTTGTGGCTGCTCCCAAAAAGTCTTGAAATTTCAAAAAAAGTCATTATCTAAGGAACAGTGGCGAACTGGAATGATCAAACAAGAGTATCTGGATGAACAGCCGCTTGTGTCATTCATTTCCGGTTCCAAAAAATTTAAGGTATTGAAAGGATAACAATATGTCAAAAATTATCGGTATTGACCTGGGAACGACGAATTCCTGTGTTGCCGTTATCGAAGGTGGCCAGCCGCGTGTTATTGAAAATTCGGAAGGTGCCCGTACTACTCCATCCATTATCGCCTATCTGGATGATGGTGAAATTCTTGTCGGTGCACCGGCAAAACGTCAAGCTGTTACCAATCCGAAGAATACGCTTTATGCTGTCAAGCGACTGATTGGCCGTAAATTTGACGATCCGGAAGTCCAGCGGGATATTCCGATTATGCCTTTCTCCATTATCAAGGCTGATAATGGCGATGCATGGGTTTCCGTTCTCAGTGACAAGAAACTCGCTCCGCCACAGGTTTCTGCCGAAGTTCTGCGGAAAATGAAAAAAACCGCGGAAGATTATCTGGGTGAAGAAGTGACGGAAGCCGTTATTACCGTTCCGGCCTATTTTAACGATGCACAGCGTCAGGCGACCAAGGATGCCGGTCGTATTGCAGGTCTGGATGTCAAGAGAATTATCAATGAACCGACTGCTGCCGCTTTGGCTTTCGGTTTGGACAAGGCGGGCCGGGGCGACAAAAAAATCGCGGTTTATGACTTGGGGGGCGGTACATTCGATATTTCCATCATCGAAATCGCGGATATCGATGGCGACAAACAGTTTGAAGTCTTGTCCACCAATGGGGATACTTTCCTGGGAGGTGAGGATTTCGACCAGCGAATTATCGATTTCATTATCGATGAATTCAAGAAGATCAATGGCATTGATCTGAAGAAAGATCCTATTGCCCTTCAGCGTATCAAGGCTTCGGCAGAAAGAGCCAAAATCGAGTTGTCTTCGACACAGCAGACGGAAATCAACGAACCGTATATTGCCATGGCCAATGGTGCGCCGGTCCATCTGAATATCAAATTGACACGTGCCAAACTGGAATCGCTGGCGGAAGGTCTGATCGACAAGACCATTGAACCCTGCCGTATCGCATTGAAAGATGCCGGTCTGAGTGTTTCGGATATTGACGATGTCATTCTTGTCGGTGGTATGACCCGCATGCCGGCCGTTCAGGAAAAGGTCAAGGCGTTTTTTGGCAAGGAACCGCGCAAGGATGTCAATCCGGATGAAGCCGTTGCGGTTGGTGCCGCACTGCAGGGATCCGTGCTTTCCGGTGATCGCAAGGACTTGCTGCTCCTGGATGTGACACCGTTGTCACTGGGTATTGAAACCCTGGGCGGTGTGATGACCAAGATGATCCAGAAAAACACGACGATTCCGACGAAGTTCAGCCAGATATTCTCGACAGCGGAAGATAATCAGCCGGCGGTCACGATCAAGGTTTATCAGGGTGAACGGGAAATGGCCGCCGGCAACAAGGCTCTGGGTGAATTCAACCTTGAAGGTATCCCGGCTGCGCCTCGTGGTATGCCGCAAATTGAAGTGACCTTCGATATCGATGCCAACGGCATTTTGCATGTCAGTGCGAAAGACAAGGCAACCGGCAAGGAAAATACCATCACCATCAAAGCAAACTCCGGTCTTTCGGAGGAAGAAATCCAGCGGATGATCAAGGACGCTGAGTTGAATGCGGCAGAAGACCACAAGATCCGTGAATTGACTGAAGCGCGTAATCAGGGAGATGCACTGGTACATACCACTCGCAAGTCGCTCGAAGAACACGGTGAAAAACTGGACGCGTCAACGAAAGAAACGATTGAAGGAGCTATCAAGGATCTGGAAGAAGCATTGAAGGGGGACGACAAGTCTGCCATTGATTCCAAGATGAGTGCATTGACGACAGCTGCACAAAAGCTGGGTGAAGCTGTTTATGCCGATCAGCAGGCCAAGGCGGGGGCTGCGGCAGGGGCCGCCGGTGCGGCGGGAGCTGCCGCCGGGGCAGCAGGCGCGGCTCCGGAGCAGGAACTCGGTGATGATGTTGTCGATGCCGATTTCAAGGAAGTGAAAGACAAAAACTGATCGATTCCTTGAATCGCTGTGCGCCGGGCAAAGATGATCGTTCTTTTGATGGATCGTCTGCTCGGCGTTCTGTTTGATCGTTTCAGATATGCTGAATCGCTTTTTATAATGTGGACAAGATGGCAAAGCGAGATTTTTATGATGTTTTAGGGGTTGCCAAAAACGCCTCGGATGAAGAAATAAAAAAAGCTTATCGCAAACTGGCGATGAAGTATCATCCTGACCGCAACCCTGACAGCAAAACAGCCGAGGAGAAATTCAAGGAAGTTAAGGAGGCTTATGAAATTCTCTCGGATGAGCACAAGCGCGAGGCATATGACCGGTTCGGTCATGCCGGGGTTGATCCCAATATGAATATGGGTGGGCATCCGGGGGGGGCTGGCGGTGCGGATTTTGCCGATGCTTTCGGGGATATCTTCGGCGATATTTTCGGCGGTGGACGCGGACAAAGAAACAGTGGCCCGCAGATGTTTCGTGGAGCCGATCTTCGTTACAATCTGGATATCACTCTTGAAGAAGCCGCCCGGGGAAGCACCAAGACTATTCGTGTTCCATCATGGGATAATTGCGAAACCTGTCATGGTTCCGGAGCGAAACCGGGAACGTCTCCCACGACTTGCGCAACCTGTAATGGGCAGGGACAAGTCCGGATGCAACAGGGTTTTTTCAGTATCCAGCAGCCGTGCCCGACTTGTCACGGTACAGGCAAAACGATCAAGGATCCTTGTCCGACCTGTCATGGAGCAGGAAAGATACGGCGGAACAAGACGCTGGAAGTCAAAATACCTGCCGGTATTGATGACGGAATGAGGATCCGTTCGGCCGGTAATGGCGAACCTGGACAAAACGGTGGCCCACCGGGTGATTTGTATGTCGAAATCCGTATTTTGCCGAACCAGGTTTTCAGACGTGAAGGTGACGATCTGCATTGCGACATTCCGATTTCGTTCGGTATTGCGGCTTTGGGCGGGGAAATTGAAGTCCCGACCTTGAATAATCGCGTGGCATTCAACATTCCTGCCGGAACGCAAACTGGCAAAACATTCCGTTTGAGAGGAAAGGGAATCAAGGGAGTTCGTTCGTCACAACCCGGAGATCTTTTCTGTCATGTGAGAGTGGAAACGCCTGTCAATTTGACGGACAGGGAAAAAGAGTTGATGCGTGAGTTCGATAAATTGATTATTGAAGGGGGTGGCAAACACAGTCCGCAGGCCAAATCATGGATGGATAAGGTGAGAAGCTTGTTCAGCTAGTGGATGATTTTATTTTCAAAAGCCCGGTTTCGTGTCAAAAACGAATCGGGCTTTTGTTTTACATGCCGCCGGTAAATCCGTTTTGTCGCCATGCTTCGTATACGACAATGGCAACGCTGTTGGACAGGTTGAGACTACGGTTATTGGGTCTCATCGGAAGCCGGATACGGTGTGTTTCCTGAAAAAACTGGTGAATTTCGGGGGAAAACCCTTTTGTTTCGGAACCGAAAACAAAGAAATCTCCGGTCATGAATCCGGTTGTTGAAAAACAGTTTTTTCCATGCGTGGTAAAAGCAAACATTCGTGACGGATCGGGGGATGTTTTTTCCAGAAAATCTGACCAGCTGCAATGGACTTGCATTGTCGCGAACTCATGGTAATCGAGGCCGGCACGGCGCATTTTCGCATCATCCAATGGAAATCCCAGTGGTTCGATCAGATGAAGATGGGCTCCTGTATTGGCACATAAGCGGATAATATTTCCAGTATTGGGTGGAATTTCCGGTTCAACAAGTACTACATGAAACACATCAGTTCTCCTGTAACGGGCTAGGCAGGGGTTCGGGCGAAAACGAAGTTGGTTACTCGCCTTGTTCCTGCGTTTTTGAGCAAGTGGGCGATTTCTTCAAGGGTGTGTCCGGTCGTCATGACATCGTCAACTAGTCCGATGTGCGTTCCCTTGAGGATGGCATGAGATATCCGGGTAATGGAAAAAGCGCCCTGGACGTTATTTTTTCTTTCTTTAAATGATATTGTCGACTGTTTTTCTGTATCCCGGTTTCTGTATATAAGATCGGATCGGAGGGGGACATTCATCCATTTTGCAAAAGTTTTGGCTATTTCGTGCGACTGGTTGAATCCCCGTTCAATCAGTCGGGAGTTACCCAACGGAACAGCAGTAATGAAGTCAGGACGCAATTCGGCAAGTCTCTTTTGTCTGATGGCTGCCTGATAGATCAGTTTTCCCATCAATGGGGCCAGCGCCAGCTTGGATTGGAATTTCAGTTCATGTACCAATTGGTCAAGTGGCGGTTCGTAAGCAGCAGCGACAATGGTTTCGTCAAATGAGTGAGGTTTGTCGAGACAATTTCCGCATAACAGGCCGTTTTTTTCGTAATCAGTACCGGGCAGGTTCTGTCCGCAGCAGAAACAACGCGGGGGAGAATTATCAAGGTACTGCCTGTAACAGTGTTCGCAGATTCCACATGAGCTGGATGAATGACATAATGCACAGGGACGGGATACTTTTCTCAGGAGATCTGTCAGAACAGAAAAACCGTGAGGATAATTGAAAATCATTTTTCAGCCTGCCAGATTTGTTGAAACAGCTTGTTCGTCAAAATATTCCGGTATCATGTTTTTTCACACCCGTGATTTTATTATTTTCGGAAACAGAATAGTATGTCTATCGAATTGCAGAAAGTTCGGTCATTGTTTGAAAAGAGGACCAGAGTCACCGATGTCGCTTTTCTGATTCGCGAAATTGCGAACCGGATGAATGAACGTCTTTCTGTCATGAAAATCACGCCGTTACGAATTATGGATGCGGGGTGTGGCCACGGTGACGATCTGCAAATGCTTTCCGAAAAATTTCCGGAAGCTAGGTTGACCGGAGTGGATGCATCTTTTGCGATGTTGTCTCGTGCAGGGGGATACCGGTGTCATGCGGGTAATCGATTGGATTATGTTTGTGGTGACTTCGGTTTGCTTCCGGTCAGACGGTCTGTTTTCGATATGATATGGTCCAATCTGTCTTTGCACTGGCATGAAGATATTGCCTCTGTTTTTAAGGAATGGGTGAGGGTACTGGCGCAGGAAGGTCTGATGATGTTTTCTTGTTTCGGACCGGAAACGTGGTCGGCTTTACGGAATTTTTGCAACGGTTTGGATGCGTATTCCCATATTCTTGAATTCAACAGCATGCGTGAGATCGGAGATAAACTGATCGGGGCCGGTTTCGTTGCGCCGGTTCTGGAGCGCGAGTGGATTACTGTTACCTATGCGACGGCTGAGAAAATGTTGGCGGATATCCGTGCATTTGGTGGCAATCCATTAAAAGGACGTCCCAAAGGCCTCTGGGGCAAAAAATCTTACAGGAAACTGATGGAATATCTGGATGCAGAACAGAGTGAGTATGGCTTGCTGTCGCTGGAATTCGAAGTCATTTACGCTCATGCCTTCAAGGAGAAAAAGCTTGTACGACAGGAACGGATTATTGAAATTTTCAGATAGCTGGTTAAAAGGTGCTTTGAAAGCACCTTTTAACTATAAGCGGTCAGAGTGTTTTTCATTTTTTTCAATGCCGCTGTTTCAATCTGGCGGATTCTTTCAGCGGATACACCGAATTCCTCTGCCAGGTCATGTAATGTGGCGCCATTGCCATCATCACTGTTCAACCATCTTGCCTCGATGATCCGGCGGGATCTTGGATCAAGTTTTTCCAATGCTTCGAGCAAGCCTTCAGATTGCATGCGGTCATTCTGTCTTGCTTCCAGGATACGTGTCGGTTCCGTCTGTTCGGATGACAGATAAGCTATTGGAGCAAAATTGTCGTCGTCATCGTCCTGTTGTGTTTCCAGCGCGATATCATGACCGTTTAAACGGGTTTCCATTTCGACGACTTCTTCATCCTTGACATTGAGCTTTTCCGCAAGGGAACTGATTTGGGCTCTTGTCATGGCATCCATGCCGTTTTTATGGCTTCTTAAATTGAAGAACAGTTTTCTTTGAGCTTTGGTCGTCGCGATTTTCACCATTCTCCAGTTCCTGAGAATGTATTCGTGAATTTCCGCCTTGATCCAGTGAATGGCGTACGAAACAAGCCGGACACCCATTTCCGGATCGAACCGTTTGACGGCTTTCATCAGTCCGATATTGCCTTCCTGGATCAGATCGGCATGAGGAAGACCGTATCCGAGATAATTTCTTGCGATAGATACAACCAGTCTCAGATGGGATAAAACGAGTTCTTGTGCCGCACTCAAATCATTGTGTTCGCGGTAACGCAGCGCAAGATCGGTTTCCTGCTCTTGGGTCAGAATCGGCAAACGGTTCACCTCGGCGATATAGGCCTCGATATTGCCTAACGAACCGGTGAAAGCTGGAGCCAAGGCATGACTGCTCACCGACATAAGTGATGTTTGTTCGGACTTCGCGTTCATTCTTTCTCCTTGAGAGTGATTTCAGTTACACATTACTATGTGATTTGTCAATAACCAGTATTTTAGCACTCTTGTGTTGAGAGTGCTAATTTTGTGGACGGTCTGCCATGCAAGTGGTCTGTCATTTAGGAAAAGTTCCACTTTAGACGTGTTTGAAAATCTTTTTTTGTCCCATATCATTCGAATTGCCGGGTGACAATATGAAAATGAATGACAGGCTTTTTTAGCTGATTCTTCTCAATTGCCGGTTGACAGATAAAAGGGCGCCCAGCCAACCCAATGCTGCACTGGCTCCCAGTAAAATCACGGAAATGACAGGATTCAGCGGAGTCAACTGAAAGCTGGAACCATAAAGTTGTGTCAGTTCATATAGGGCGCTATTGAAAGGAATTAGACTCAAGTCAATCAATAGCAGGGCAAAACATCCGGAAAAAAGCCCCAGAAAAATTCCCATATAATAAAAGGGTCGTCGGATGTAAGCCCTGCTGGCGCCGACATGCCATGAAAGGGTGATCTCGTCGAGATGCATCAGAACCTGCAATCTGATCGTGTTAAATGTGACGACGATGACAACAATACTCAGGATAATTGCCAGAAACAAAAGGCCCATTCTCAATACACTGAGCAGTGCCGCCAGGCGTTTTGTCCAGTCTGAATCGATCTGGACCTTGTCGATCCCGGGAAGTTTTTGCAACTGGTGTACAACCGATTCAATCTGTGCGGCAAGTGCGGTGCCGGATGACATGTTATCGGGAAGGCGTATAACGTATGAGTCAGGAAGCGGGTTGCGTCCCAATGAGTCGGCTATGTCATTCATTCCTGTTTTTTTCTGAAGTGATTCGAGGGCCGTTTCTTTGGGAATGAAGAGGATTTCAGCTTTTTGATGGTCGGTTCGCAGTATTTTATGGATGGATTGTTCCATGGCTATAGTGCGGTCACGACTGATTTCCTGTTTCAGGAAGATACTGATTTCCGGAGAGACGGATAATTGTTCTGTAATGGACTGGATATTGTCGAGGATGGTCATTCCACCGAATGGAAGAGCCAGTGTCATGGACAGGACAAGGATGTTGAAAAAAAAGTGCCCGGGAGAACGACGGAACTGTGCAAGTGCGTGGCAAATTGCAGCGACATGATGTCTAAACCAGATTTTCATGCTTTTTACCATCCATTTGATCGATATGACTGAGTTTGCCGTGATCAAGATAAATGACTCGGTTGGCCTTGGTGAAAAGGCTTTCGTCATGCGTTGCAATAATGCAGGTTACTCCGGCTGACTGGAAAAAGGTAATTGCCTCAATGACTTTGTCTGCATTCGGCTTGTCCAGATTGGCTGTCGGTTCATCAGCCAGAATGATCTGGGGGCGGTTGACGATCGCACGTGCGACGGCGACACGTTGCTGTTCTCCTTCGGATAGGGCAAGTGGAAGTGAGTCGGCACGGTTTGACAGTCCGACTTTCTCCAGCGCTGCACGGGCACGAAATTTCGCTTCGGTTTGTTCCACTCCCGTCACATTTAACGGCAACATGACATTTTCCAGAATGGTCCTGTCTTCCAGCAGATGCTGCTGCTGGAGAATCAGTCCCAGATTACGTCTCAAAAACGGGATTCCAGCTGGCCTGAGCTGACCGATTTCCTGTCCATTGACTGTCAGGGTTCCCGTGTCCGGCCGTTCAATGGCAGCGATCATTTTGAGAAGCGTCGACTTTCCGGCTCCGGAAGGACCCGAGAGAAAGACATATTCGCCCTGTTCGATCGTCAGGTTGATATCCTGTACCGCGATAATGTCGTCCGGATAACATTTGGATACATTCTGGAATTGGATCATCGCACTCATTTTCAGCTCAGCAACGCATTGGAGAATTCTTCCGCAACAAACGGCTGGAGGTCTTCGATTTTTTCACCTACGCCAATGAAATAGACGGGAACAGGATGATTTTTCGCGATTGCCGCAAGAATGCCTCCTTTGGGTGTGCCATCCAGCTTGGTAACGATCAGACCGGTCAGTCCCAGTGCCTCGTCAAATGCCTTGACCTGGGCAAGTGCATTCTGTCCGGTGTTGCCATCGATGACAAGTATGATTTCATGAGGCGCTTCATCCATTCCTTTTCCGATGACCCGTTTGATTTTCCTGAGTTCTTCCATCAGGTGTAGTTGGGTCGGCAAGCGGCCTGCCGTGTCCACCATAACGACGTCGATATTTCTCGCTTTGGCTGACTGGACTGCATCGAAAGCGACAGCTGCCGGATCGCCGGATTCCTGGGCAATGACGGTGATCTGGTTCCGATTCCCCCAGACTGCAAGCTGTTCACGTGCCGCTGCGCGGAAAGTATCGCCTGCTGCCAGCAGGACGGTCTGGTTGTTGTTCTGGAGATGTCTGGCGAGTTTACCGATTGTTGTCGTTTTGCCGGCACCGTTTACTCCCGTCATCATGACAATTAAGGGAGAATGCCTTCCTATTTCAAGACTTTTCTGAAGAGGGGCTAATAGTCCTGTCAACAATTTGGCCAGTTCGGCCTTGATTTCCGAAGGTCGCGTCAAATGTTCTTCCCTGACTTTTTTTCGAAGGGTATCCAGAAGATATTCCGTGGCAGGAAGTCCCACATCGGAAACGAGAAGAGCCGTTTCGAGTTCTTCAAACAGTTCTTCATCGATTTTCGTTCCACCAAAAATATTCAGATTGGCGGAAGTTCTGGCGAGCCCTGCTTTGAGACGAGTCAGCCAGGACTGTTTTTTTTCTTCTTCCGGCTTGGCAATGGCCTGGGAAGTCTCTATATTGGCAGCATCAGGTGCAGACGACTCCGAAATAGCGGATGTTTCATGTGTGTCGTCTGACAAGACCGGTTTGCTGATTTCTTCTTTTGTCTTGGTGACGTCGGTTTTCTTTTTGAAAAAGCTGAACATTGGAAACCATCTTAATAAACTGAAGTTAGAAGCCAAATTTTGAGGCCTGTCGATACTGTCATTTTAGCAGAGCTGTAAATATGAAAATTCGAAAATTTTTCTATGGTCTGATGTTTGTCCTGTTCTGTGTACAAAACGGGGCATATGCCGAACCGGCAAAAGAGTTTTATCTTGAAAACGGTATGAAAATCATTGTCAAGGAAGACCATCGGGCTCCGGTAGCTGTGCATATGGTCTGGTATCGTACCGGATCGATGGATGAAACGAATGGAACAACAGGCGTCGCGCATGTTCTTGAGCATATGATGTTCAAGGGGACACCGAAGTATCCCGAAGGTAGCCTGAGCAAGACGGTCGCAAAGCTCGGAGGTAAAGACAATGCTTTTACCAATACTGATTACACGGCTTATTTTCAGCAGATCCCCAAAAACAGTCTTGAGAAAATGATGGAAATGGAAGCGGATCGCATGAGTAATCTGCAGTTCGCGAATTCGGATTTCGAGAAGGAAATCCGCGTCGTCATGGAAGAACGACGCTGGAGAACGGATGACCAGCCGGAAGGACGTGTCGATGAAGCATTAAGAGCGGCAGCCTTTGTCGCCCATCCGTATCATTGGCCGGTTATCGGCTGGATGAACGATTTGCAGAATATGACTGTTGAGGATGCCAGAAACTGGTATGAAAGATGGTATGCACCGAATAATGCGATCATGGTTGTCGTCGGTGATGTCGATGCCTTTGCAGTCAGGAATATGGCGAATAAGTATTTTGGCAAGATCCGGCCTAAAAAAATTGTTCCGGTCAAACCCCAGCTGGAACCGGAGCAGCTTGGTCCTAAGCGGGTTGCTGTTTCCGCACCTGCAGAAAATCCGATGGTCGTACTGGCTTATAAGGTCCCGGCTTTGAGAGATGTCGAAAAAGATGACGATGTTTATGCACTCGATGTGCTGGCTTCTGTTCTGGATGGCTACGATAATGCACGGCTTCCAGCTTCTTTGGTGCGCAAGGAACGGATAGCGCTGTCGGTCGGGACAGATTATTCCGCCCTGTCGCGTGGTCCGGCATTGTTTGTGTTACAAGGGATTCCTGCAAAAGGTGTGACGGTTGACGAGCTGGAAAAGCGTTTGCGTCATGAAGTTGCCAGTATTGCGAAGCATGGTATAACCATGGAGGAATTGCAACGGGTGAAGATGCAGTTGATTTCGTCGCAGATTTACAAACGCGATTCAATGTTCGGACAGGCAATGGAAATCGGTGTTTTTGAAATGACCGGCATCGGTCAGAAACGGATTGACCATGTTATCGGGAAGCTCAAGGAGGTGACTCCTCAACAGGTACAGCGAGTGGCGCAAAAATATTTCACGGACAATGCATTGACAGTCGCAACACTTGTTCCTGAGGTTTTGCCTGATACAAAGGTTAAATGAGTGGCCGTGATTCAGAATATCTTGTATGAAGCATTTGATATGAAAACAAAAATCCTTGAAAAAGTATTCAAGCTGAAGTTTGCCGGTTTTCTGTTTATTGGCGTATTGGGTTGTGGGGGTATTAATTTGCCAGCATTGGCTGCCATGCCAATTCAGCAGTGGACAACAGCAAATGGTGCGAAAGTGTTGTTTGTTGAAACACATGCTATTCCGGTTCTGGATATCAGTGTTGAATTCGATGCGGGTTCCCGTCGTGATCCGGCAGACAAGATTGGTCTGGCAGCACTCGCCAATGGCTCGCTGGATAAGGGTATTTTGTCTCCCGATGGAAATAATGTCTCTGAGTCGCGGATTCTTGATGCTTTCGCCGATGCGGGAGCATTGCATGGCGGCAAATCGAGTATGGATCGGGCAGGATATACCTTGCGTGTTTTGTCTGGACAGGCTGAATCGGATGATGTTATTCAAATGATGTCCCGGTTTTTGTCAAGGCCGTCGTTTCCTGAAGAATTGCTTGAACGAGACAAGGTACGGCTTGTCGCCTCGCTCAGGGAAGAGCTGACCAGACCTGAATCGATTGCGGCGAAGACTTTCAAACGGGATCTATATATTGACCATCCGTATGGAAGAAGTCCTACCCCGGAATCGGTGATGTCTATAACACGTAATGATCTCGTCAATTTCCATAAAACCCATTATGTGGCCAATCGGGCAGTTATCAGTATTGTCGGCGATGTTGACCAAAACCGTGCCAGAGCGATTGCGGATGAAATCAGCAAAAACCTGCAAACATCACATCAGGAGTTGCCGGTGTTGCCTGAAATCCGGCCGGTCACCAGCAAAACCGATTCCATTTCGCATCCGGCTACTCAGGCACATGTTTTGCTCGGGATGCCTGCCGTCAAGCGAGGAGATCCTGACTTTTTTGCTTTGACGGTAGGAAATTATATTCTGGGTGGGGGCGGTTTCTCTTCCAGACTCATGCAGGAGGTCCGGGAAAAAAGGGGATTATCGTATAGTGTTTACAGCAAATTTCAGCCCATGTTGCAGGAAGGGCCTTTCATCATTGGTCTGCAAACAGAAAAAAAACAGGTCGGGGAAGCATTAAAGGTTGTCAATTCAACATGGGTTGCATTTTTGCAGAATGGTCCTTCTGAAGTGGAACTGCAAGCGGCAAAAGATCATCTTGTCAACAGCTTTGCTATGCAGATGGACAACAACCGGAAAATATTGGAATTGATTTCCATGATCGGCTATTATCGTTTGCCTCTCGATTATCTGGATACCTGGACAGAGAATGTCAAGCGTATATCGGTCGCTGATGTCAAGGCCGCGATGAATCGAAAGCTTTCCGCCGACAAAATGATTACGGTTGTCGTCGGTGAATGATGAGTGAATAAAAAACGGATTTTAGGCCAGGTGCAATTAGAAGATGAGTCCCGTGAAACAAAAGGGTGGCAAACTTTCCGTGAAAAAGCCGAAACACAAGGTGCGTATTGTCGGCGGGATGTGGAAACGTACCCCGCTTGCCGTTGCCGATGTGGACGGATTGCGGCCGACATCCGAACGGGTTCGGGAGACGCTGTTTAACTGGCTGGTGCATTTACGGGGAAACGGGTTCGGTCGTATGAATTGTCTGGATCTTTTTGCCGGTACGGGGGCGCTGGGGTTCGAAGCGGCCAGCAGAGGGCTGGCGCATGTAACCATGATAGAAGAAAATGGTACTGCTTGCGCGCAATTGCAGGTTATCAAAAAGAAACTGAATGCAGTTCAGGTTTCCATTTATTGTGCCGATGCGCTGAAATTTTCAGGTCAGCTTGCCCGGACAGATAGAAAATTCGATCTGATCTTTCTTGACCCTCCCTTTCGAAAAGATTTGTTGCCGTGTGTTTTGCCTCTTTGTGGCCAGTTATTGGCAAGCAAAGGGTTGGTTTATGTTGAATCCAATGAAGCCGTTACGAATGAGAAACTTCGTTTCTGGATGGAGGACAGTGTACCCGGTTTGCAAATTATTCGAGAAGGGCAGGCTGGACAGGTTTATTATCATCTGCTTGAAATGAAGGCATTAAGTCCATCTTGAGGTAATATTACGAAATATTGCAATTCTGAAAGAATCAAAATGGTTATTGCTGTTTATCCCGGAACATTTGATCCATTGACGCGAGGGCATGAGGACTTGGTCCGTCGCTCGTCAGGTTTGTTTGACGAACTGATTGTTGGTGTGGCCGACAGTCGGACAAAAAAGCCTTTTTTTACGATGGAAGAACGTATGGCTATTGCCAAGGAGGTACTTGGTCATTATCCGAATGTCAGAGTGGAAAGCTTTACGGGACTGTTGAAAGATTTTGTCCGGGAGCATAATGCGAGTGTCATTATCAGGGGATTGCGTGCCGTGTCTGATTTTGAGTATGAATTCCAGATGGCGGGCATGAATCGTTATCTGATGCCTGAAGCGGAGACACTTTTCATGACGCCATCTGATCAATACCAGTTTATTTCCGGTTCAATCGTCCGCGAAATCGCCTTTCTTGGCGGGGATGTTTCCAAGTTTGTGTTTCCGTCCGTTGAAAAATGGCTCAGAAACAAAGTCAATGAAATGAAAGGTAAATAGGATTAATAGCTTCTGGTCAGTCGTTAACCTGAAGGTGTTTGAGGAATAGATGGCGCTATTAATTACGAAAGACTGCATCTGTTGCGATATATGCGTGCCGGAATGCCCGAATGAAGCCATTACTTTGGGCAGGAAAATATGTGAAATCGACGTCAACAAATGCACGGAATGTGTGGGTCATTACGAAGAACCGCAATGCAAGCAGGTGTGTCCGATGGATTGTATTGTTAATAATCCCGATTGCGTGGAAACGCCCGAGCAATTGATGGAAAAGTTTCTCCGGGTGACCAGTGGCAAGTAGAAAAACCGGTGGTAACTTGTCACCGGTTTTTCTCTAGACATTAAACAGGAAATTCAGTACATCGCCATCTTTCACGATATAGTCTTTTCCTTCCGCCCGCATTTTTCCTGCTTCCTTGGCGCCCGTTTCTCCTTTGCACGTGATATAGTCATCAAAGGAAATGGTTTGCGCACGAATGAATCCGCGTTCGAAGTCGGTATGAATGACTCCGGCAGCTTTCGGGGCGGTATCACCAATGTGAATTGTCCAGGCGCGTACTTCCTTGATTCCTGCTGTAAAATAGGTTTGTAGCCCGAGCAGTTTGAATGCGGCCCGAATAAGCCGGTTAAGTCCGGGTTCTTCCATTCCCATGTCTGACAGGAATTCAGCGCGATCTTCCTCGGGCAGTTCAACGATTTCCGATTCAATGGCGGCACAGATCGTTACGATCGGAGCGTTTTGTGATTCTGCATATTGCGTCAATTGATCCAGCAGCGGATTGTCGGTAAAGCCATCATCTGAAACATTGGCGACATACATTGTCGGCTTGGCTGTTATCAGGCAAAGCGGGCGAATCAATTCCATTTGTTCCTTGTCAAGTCCCAGGGATCTGACAGGTTCTGCCTTGTTCAGGTGTGCAGCCACTTTTTCAAGCAATTCACATAACCGGGCTGATTCTTTATTGCCGGCTCCGGCCTTTTTGATTTCTCTCTGGATGACTCTTTCGACAGTGTTTAAATCGGCCAGAGCCAGTTCTGTCTGAATAACGGAAATGTCGCTGAGTGGATCGACCTTGCCCGCAACGTGTACGACATTATCGTTTTGAAAACAGCGTACAACCTGTACGATGGCATCCGTCTCGCGAATATGTGCAAGAAACTGATTGCCCAGACCCTCACCCTTGGATGCCCCGGCGACGAGTCCTGCAATATCGACAAACTCGACAACAGCAGGAACAATTCTTTCCGGTTTTACGATATTTGCCAATTCATTCAGTCTGGGGTCAGGAACCTCGACAATGCCGACGTTCGGCTCGATTGTACAAAAAGGATAGTTTTCCGCGGGAATTCCTGCTTTGGTTAGTGCATTAAAAAGAGTGGATTTGCCAACATTGGGCAAACCAACGATGCCGCATTTCAAACTCATGAAAATACTTTCTGAAAATATGCTGAAAATTAGAGAGATGTCTTGATAACCGTCTGGCAGACACTTTATCAACTTTCCATTTGATGTCAATCTTTGCTTGTCGTCCTCTAGAACAGGGATGAGTATCTATAGGGTGAAAAAGGCCGCCAGAATATTTTCCGGATTGAAAGCAAGAAAAGTGCAAAAATGTGACGCGATGATGCAGATGGAAATGAAAGGTATTGACACCATAGAGAACTGCGAGGAAAATTTTACTTTTCCGCTGCACTGGAAGTGACAGTGAGGGAAAAGAAGTCAAGTGTTTTTTTGGGGGGAGTTTGAGAAAAGTGAAAAAAGGGCTTGACGGGGGATAAGAAGAGGTTCATAATTTCG